>Ga0256405_10006194_pt1 | contig 19490 bp, 14 predicted proteins | sample RumenRJG_02DNA_FD_189096 | JGI IMG/M metagenome (GOLD analysis project Ga0256405, IMG submission 189096) | Bovine rumen microbial communities from Lethbridge, Alberta, Canada - RJG_02 | ecosystem: Host-associated > Mammals > Digestive system > Stomach > Rumen | place: Canada: Alberta... | reverse complement strand
TCTCCACGGGTTCTGTAGTATGCTGAGGCCTACAGAAAAAGTATATCAAACTATTCCCGCGAAATGGTCCCCGGTTTCATAACCTCATGGGTGCCTTTCGCAGAAAGGCGGAACATAAGTATGAAAAGACGGGAATTCTCAGACTGATTGAAAGGGCAAATGAGCACCCGGACATCCCGTATTTCCTGATTCTGGATGAAATGAATCTCAGCCATGTGGAAAGATATTTTTCGGATTTTCTGAGCCATATGGAAACATCGGATAATCCTTTTGAAATTGCGGGATATAAAGCGTATCCTGCCGGGGAAAATCAGGACAGCGATAATGAAAACGGTGATCAGAATACTGTCCAATCAGAAATAACCGGAAAAATCCCGTATCCGACGAACCTGTTTGTCGTGGGGACTGTGAACATTGATGAGACAACATATATGTTCAGTCCCAAAGTGCTGGACAGGGCAAATGTTATCGAATTCAAGCCGGGAAAAGAAGATGTTCTGAAACTTTTCAACGAAACTGTCAGCCATGTAGGAACTGCATCCGCAAATGATGGTATTGCCGAGTCATTCCTGAAAATGGCAAAAACCATATGGAACGGTGAAAGCGCATTGGATGATGAAAAGAAAGGTATTATCAGTAAAGAATTCAACAGTATATATGATATAACTGCCAGATATGGATTTGAATTTGCATACCGGACCGTAAAGGAAATCAGACAGTATATAAGTGCTGCCCTTATGCTTGCAGATGATCCGGAACAGGTTGATCTGTACAGTGTTATGGATGAACAGCTGCTTCAGAAAATATTGCCGAAGATTCATGGTAATAAGAAAGAAATCGGGAAAATGCTTGACGAGCTGAAAGCTTTATGCGATGAACCGGATAAGGAGCTGCCGTTGAGCTCTGCCAAGATAGAACAGATGAAAGGGAAACTTGACGCTGTACAGTACGCAAGTTTTATCTGAGTCATGATAGGTGCAATTTGCCGGAAACTGAATGAGACCAGCCGGGCAGATATCTATCTGGTAGGGACCTATAACCAGATAGACTGGTTTGCTGAGCCTTCAGAAACAAAACTGGGCAATGAATACTGCACCTATCCTTTAAAAGAAAATGCTGAGAAACATTCTTGTATCAGTATTGAACAAAGCCTGAATGGAGAATATATACTTCGACTCAGAGAGACCGAACGATATATTGTGAAAGTTAGATGCAACAGCGATGAGCTTCCCGAACCTCCGCATTTTCAGAATGAAGGCAACAAGAATCTGAAATGTGACCGTGACCGGGACACTGTCACATTTCAGTTTGTGAACTATCTGGGTAAAACCAGGATGATTTTCCCGGATTCCGGAATAATCGTGCCGTTTGAAGTGGTTCCGGAGAAGATCAGTTATGAGGAAGACTATATAAAACTGACAGAATTGCTCGCGGAAGAATGCGCAGAGTTGTTGCTGGAATACTCCGGTTCCACATCGAATGTTTTCAGACAAACAGAAAGTGAGAATCAGACTCTGCTTGAGCAGTTTGTTTTTCTCCGGCAGTTTTGCTATGGGCAAAGTCTTCCCGGACTGTTTGAAGCAATCAAAAGAAACCCGGACAGAATCCTGGACCGGGAGGAAGAACTCAAGCCATTTGGTACAGGACTTCCTTCCGGCAGCTTTTTCAGGAATCCATTCCAGTACAGCAGAGGCTGGACGAAGATTACCGGAGAAAATAACGGGCAGACAGTGTATTTGCCACAGAAGATAGCTGTAACAAGAAAATATGACAGACTTGATACTCCGGCAAACAGGTTTATTAAATATGCGCTTCATAAATTTGACTCTATATGTACTCAATTGATTGCCACTCTGAGAGCTGACAGCAATAAGACACAAACTGAGTGCCTTGCTGAGGCAGAAGCAATACATGAAGCGCTTGAGAATATTTTTGCAGACAGCTTTTTCGACGATGTCGGAGAACTTGATTTGATGCCTCAGAATAATCAGGTTCTGCAGAAACGGGAAGGTTATTCTCAGATCTTTGCTGCATATTCCATGATTGATCTTGCACTTCAGCTGGACTGGAAGGGTAAGGATGCAGTTTATGAAGGTGAATCCAGAAATGTGGCACTGCTCTATGAATATTGGCTGTTCTTTGAATTGTACAATACAATAAAATCAATTGAAGGTTGTGAATTGGTCAACACCGAAGATGATCCTTTTCTTAAAACAGATAATGGGATAACAATATCACTTAAGGAAGGGGAAAAGTCCTGTCAGTTCTTTGCCATCAGAGACTATGGAGTTAAGATAAATCTGTATTACAACAGAACATTTAATCCAAGAGATTTTATCACTACGAAATATGAGGGTTCATATTCAAGACCATTCAGACCGGATTATACGATAGCCATATTCCCGGATTCGATTTCGGGCAGATATAATGGAGAAGAAGACGCCATTTTCAGGGGGGTCGTCAGTTATATTCATTTTGATGCAAAATACAGGATTACAGATCTTACCTCATTTATTGGGAAGAATGAGGATACTGAATGTGAAGAAGAGATAATTGAGGAGAAGACGGATTCCGTTATTAATACATATAAGCGTGGCGATCTTCTCAAGATGCATACATATAACGATGCAATCAGACGTACAGTAGGAAGCTACGTTCTGTATCCGGGATCATACAGTAAAAACGGGGACAAAACCTTCCGGCTGTATGATGAAATACTTCCCGGTGTCGGTGCGTTTTCCATTAAGCCAAGTATAAAAGAGGCCGGAGAAAAAACACTAAGAGATTTTATTGTGTCTGTTATTGAATCCGGAAATGCAAGAGATTCGCGCCTGAACCGAATGAATTATTATTCAGAGATGATTCTCAGCGAACCGTCCCGATTCAATAGTCAGATGGTTAGCGCCAAGCAGACAGATATCAGAAAAGGAGATCTGTATGTGCTTGGATATATACGCGGAAAAGAGTTTTCGTTCCTCCAGGAACACAATTTGCTGAAGAAGAATGCGGAGTTTTACTACTATTTCTATGCAATAAAAGAACAGAATGTTTATTCTCATCATAAGGATCTGTTTAAAATATCTTTTTTCAGGATATATGTTAACAATCCGGTTTATAAAGGGAAATACATACTGGAACCTGTATTGTGCAGAATCATATCCAATGAACTTGTATCCAGGAAGGCACTGACTGAAAAGCTTGCTGAGATCGGATATGTTACAGCAGAATCTGATCATAATGCGGATTACTATTACATCATGAAAGTTAAAGTCATTGATGATGACTGTGGCAAGGAAGAATTAGGAATTCGTGAAGTGAACAAACTATATGGAAATGATTCTTTCAGTCCGAACAGTCCGAAAATTATGAACTACTGAGAAATTCAGCAATGAATCCGATAATTATATTAGCAATGCCATGATGGATACAGAAACGGGAGGCAGGGAAATGACAGGGAAATATGATACTCCGGTTTATGATGAACTCAGGAAATGGATTGAAAGAAAAAGAGAAAGACGTGTAAGCTGGGAAAAAATCCGTAATGGTGGAAAAGACAACGTGGATGATCTGGAGAACATGCTGTCATACAACCATGAAACCAATGACTGGCCTGAAGTAAGTGTATCGGAGTGGCTTGAACTGGCAGAACAGATGGAATACTATGAAGCACATCAGGAATCATTCCGACTCAGGGGTAATGATGGAGCATTGTTTGATGATGATCTTGATAATGGATATTCTGTTCCGCAAGCTCATTACTCCGGATGGCAGAAGTACAGAACGAAGCTTCAGGAAAAAGGATGGAATAAAGATTCTTTGCAGATGCTGGAAGATGCATCTATAGGTATCCTGAGACGATTAAAATCAAATACTCAATCCTGTGGCCCAATAAAAGGATTGGTTATTGGACATGTCCAGTCTGGTAAAACTGCAAATATGGAAGCGTTAATGGAGATGGCAGCAGATTATGGCTGGAATCTCTTTATTATACTTTCCGGCACAATTGAGAACCTAAGGCAACAGACACTGAAGAGAATGCTTAGTGATTTTAATCCAGGCGGCAATCTTGTCTGGGATCTTATAGATAATCCGAACAAACATAATCCAGATCCTGCATATATGGATTTCCGTTCTGAGTCTATGAGAAGATATTTTACCGTGTGTCTGAAAAACACAAAACGACTCAGAGATCTCATAGACTGGATTCATGCAAACAAAGCCAGCCATGACAATATGCGTATTCTGATCATAGATGATGAGGCGGATCAGGCGAGCATCAGTAATACTGTCAAATTAGACAAGGAAGAAGAACAGGAACGAAAAGGTATCAATAAACTGATTGTAAACCTGGTCAATGATGAGCATCATAAGGCGGGGAAAACGAATGGCAAGGCAGTTGCTGTCAATTATGTCATGTACACTGCTACACCATACGCTAATTTTCTTAATGAGGCAGAAGAAGAGTCGCTCTATCCGAAGGATTTTGTATGGACGCTGAAAACACCTCAGGAATATATTGGACCGGAACAGATTTTTGGAAATGATGAACCAGAAATTGCTACGGAAGATGGTTTGAATATAAAACGCCAAGTTCCGGAAGAAGATCTGAAGAAGATTAAGGAGATCTACGAAGGAAAAACTTCTGAATTGCCTGAAAGTATGAAGAAGGCGATATGCTGGTTTATCTGTTCGGTAGCTGTAATGCGTTTCTGGAATTACAAAAAGCCTGTCAGCATGCTGGTTCATACGAGCCAGAAACAATCCAATCATCAGGCAATAGCTGATGCGATTGATGATTGGATCACAACTCATATGAAAACAGATCTGAAAGAATTGTGCCATGAGGAATATATCAGGGAGACCCTCACATTGACCAGAGAAAACTGGATTGAACAAATTGGCAACTATGGGGAACAGAAAAAACATATCAGGGATTATCCGGAATGGGAACAAATTGATGAATATATAAAAGAGGTTCTTTCAATGGATATGTCCCATATCAGAATGGATGAGGATGGAGATCTGGTTTATCAGACAGGCCTTCACCTTGTAATAGATAACTGTGCAAATAATGGAATCAGAAACGGCGAAGATCATGTGAGACTGGCATATCCTGATCCGGATTCTCCTGATAAACCAGATTATGCTACGGCGTTCATAATAGTTGGTGGAAGCACTTTGTCCCGTGGCCTGACTATTGAAGGGCTTGTGAGTACATTCTTCCTACGGGCTTCTTGTCAGGCAGATTCTCTGATGCAGATGGGAAGATGGTTCGGATACAGAAGGGGCTATGAACTGTTGCCCAGAATATGGCTGACAGAGGATACTGCTGACAAGTTCAGATTTTTATCCAGACTGGAAACTGAACTGAGAGCTGATCTGAAAAAGTATATGGTAACTGAGGTCAAACCGTCCGAATATCCACCACGTTTGCTGGCAACACCCAAGGTTTCCTGGCTGAAACTGACATCAAAAAAACACAGTATGAATGCAATTCCAGCAAAAATGGATTACAGTGGAGCAAGACCTCAGACGTATATTTTTGAAAGGAATCCGGAGGTTCAGCAGAAAAACATTTTACTAACGGAATCGTTTATCAATTCTTTGGAAGGAAAACCATCGCAGTCCTTTGACAAGAATAGTATTTATTGGCGCCATGTCAGCCTTGACAAGATAACAGGTTTCCTGAATGGCGGATTCTCATTTTCAAAGAAAACAAAGGTATTTGACGAAATAGGAGTATTCTGTGAGTGGCTTAAAAACATTCCGGCGACAGATAATCTGAACGATTGGTCCGTCATTATAGCGGGTAAAGACAAGGCAATTGAAGGAACAAGCACTGATGAAAGAGTATGGAATATCAGGGGATGGCAGATTGTTAAAGTTAATCGTAGTGAACGCAGAAAGAATGCTGATGAATATCAAAAGAATTTTATCGATATAGGTACCTTACGTTCACTCAGGGATTGTCTTGCAGATATACCTGGTAGGTTTTATGAGAATAAAAATGTTTTAAGCCAGGATGATGTGGATGACATACGTTGGAAAGCTAGTATGGATAAAGTTCCTACTTTGATTATTTACAGAATAGACAAGAATTCAAAGGCAAGACCAAGTACAAAGACAAAAGGAAATGGGGCAGCAACAACTGTTCGTGTGGATTTAGATCTGAACTCTGATATTATAGGTCTTTTTATTTCGGTTCCAGGGGATCAGATCAGCAAAAACTATATACAGAAGATAACGGTCAGACTTCCTGAAAAACAGGATCTGGAGGAAGAATATGAAAATTGAAGTTGCACAGCATGACCGGATGACAGAAAGTGGCAGTTCTCTGTTGCGTCTGATTCAGAATCAGAATATTCCTGTGCTGGATCTTCTAGTCAGAGAGGCCTTTCAGAATTCATTGGATGCCTGTAATACAAAGCGTGCACAAAATACTGTGAAAATAAATATGTCATGCAAGTGGTTCGTCTCTGGTGAACTGAACAAACACTTTGAAGGAATAACTGACAAGCTAAATGAGAGATATCCTTCCTCACAAAGATTTAAATGTATTGTTGTGGAAGATCAGGGAACTGTTGGCCTGACGGGACCTGTGACATATGACGAAGTACGGAATAATGACTTTGGGAATTGCCTGAAACTGATATATGAAATCAGCAAACCACAAACTAAAGAAGACGCGGGTGGATCATGGGGCCTGGGGAAAACAGTCTATTACAGAGTGGGAATGGGTCTGGTGATATATTACAGCAGAATCAGACTTCCATATGGAAAATATGAATCCAGATTGGCCGCGTGTCTTGTTGAAAACGAAAAGAAAAAGAACACACTGTTACCTTCCGATAACAGCGTTAAGCGAGGCATTGCATGGTGGGGTGCTGAGAAAGGTTTCTGGGGCAAAAAATACACAGTGCCAATCACTAATGAGAAAGAAATCAAAAAAATACTGGATGTTTTTAAGATTCATCCTTATAGTGACAATGAAACAGGAACTACTATAATTATACCATACATTAATGAACATGCACTTCTGAAAGAAACATACGAAAGCGATGGCATAAGACCACCATGGACATATAGTATAGAAGAGTATTTGAGAGTGTCTGTCCAGCGCTGGTATGCACCAAGGATCAATAATCCGGATTATGATGGTTCATCCATGACAGTGTGGATTGGGGATTCAATGATTAAGCCGACGGAAATGCTTCCGTTTTTCAGAATCGTAAGAGAATTGTATATCTATCAGAGTCAGAATAAATTACCACCGGATAATTATCTTGACTCAGTGAATGCTGATATACATAAGGAAAATATTCAGGTGAGGGGCATCCTGACAACTAGTTCAGCCGGCGCTGTTGTATATACGAAACTGTCTGCTTCACAATTAAGAATGACACCACCTGATAACAACATGTCTCCCTACACGCAGATAAGCAATGATGAGGTTGGTATGGAACAAGGCAATATACCAATTATAATGTATACCCGCAAACCGGGTATGATTGTGGGATATGATTATAGTGGACCATGGACCAGCCGTATTCCACGTACTGCAGGAGATGAATATATTATTGGATTATTCGTTGCCAATTCTGCAAATACGTTTAAGGATCTAAAAAATAAGGAAACCGGCAGAAATCTGACAGTTGAAGAGTACTTAAGGCAATGTGAAAAAGCAGACCATGCGGCATGGGCTGATAAAAGCATTGATGGAAATAATACAAAATTGGTGTTGCGTATACAAAATGGTGTCAATACAAAGATATCATCTGAATACAGGAATACGTCACAGATTGTGATAACAAAAAGAAATCTTGGTCTGGGACATGCCTTGGCCAAGTTTTTGCTGCCAGCGAAAGGATTTGGCAATGATCCGACAATGCCATCAAAGCCACCGGTTCAACCGGGAGGACAAAAGGGGAAAAGGAAGGCTTTGATGAGTATAGAAGGGGAGCCAATTTATAATGCTGAATCTTTCACAATGAATTTTGTACTTACACAGTATATTTCCTGCTGTAATATCAGTCTGCAGATAACTACAGATTACAGCAGGATAAATGCTGACACCTGGGAACAAGAAACGGAGAAGCCATTTCCGTTTAGCTTGAAGGAAATTATCATCACAGAGGTAAAACCTGAAAAAAAGGGTTCTCATTGGCAGAAAAGAGAGTTGCATATAGTGGAAGGAACAAAAGGGTGGATTGATACAGAAGATCTGGCAGTTAATCTTTGCTGTTCCGCTTTGTCGGGAACGGCAATCGGCTTTGATGTGAAAAGAAAGAACAACATTGGTTTTAAGGGTCAATTGGTGTTCCGGACGACGGATTATTCTCTTAATATGGCCTTTGAGACACGGGAGGTAAAGGAATGAGCGCAACAATCAGGATGTATCCTGTGCTGAAGAATGATGCAGCACAGGTGGTGGGATTCGCTGCAGAAGTTCCGGAACTATATTATCCTGATGAGAATGGCCGTTGCAAGATGGAATTGCGGGATAATGAGGGTAATGGTTTATACTACAATGCTGTTATTTCTGATCCACAATGTGCCTGGGAACCAGAAAACCATGAATTGTATCTGCGGCAGGTTTTTTCATTACAGAATGCAAAAAAATGGTTTGGTCCTAAAGGTATTGTTGCAAGGAATGCTGTTATCGGGTTTGCTTTACATTGGTCATCAACAGGATCTGAGCAACAGGGGACGGTTCAGGCAGGTGAGATTAAAAGGACGTCAGAAGAAATACAATCGGAAGGCGTATTATCCTTTGGTAAAGGTTTTCTCAAAGGAAGTATTGTTGTTGAACTTCTGGTGTATCTGAAAAAAGCAGGGGTTCCCAAGGAAAATGAGAGACATCTCTGTAATAGTACGGGTACAGTTCTTGGCCGGCTGATGCATTATGAGCTGTATGTTGATGGTAATGGATCCACGTTCCCGATTGTGATTGAAAATAATCCGGATAAACCCTTATGGACTGTGAATTACAATCCAGATGATATGATGACAGACCCATTTGATTATGAACATGTAGCAATAGTGCTGAACTCGGCACACAGAGATTATCCCATGATCAATCAGGAATCACCGGATTATAATATATCATTCTTCTCTGAAGTGCTGTCAGATGCATTAGTTGTAATGACGGAGATTTTGCGTAATTCAGCAAAGGAGCAGGGAGTCTGGGAAGACATTTTGTCTGGGGACAATTATGATCCAGGTTCAGTTGCTGCAGCAATGAATTATTTTATAACAAAATTGGGCTGGAATACATATGACCTGCAAAGTCTGTCAGAATCGGTTCATGTTTTTATAGATAAGAATCTGAAAGGTGAAATGAAATGAAATGGCGCGAACTGAATGTTAAAGAAAGTGAAGCCCTATATAATGAATACATAGAGTATCGTCAGCGTGGAAAGGAATGGGATAAATGCCCCGATGATTATCTTTCCTTGAAGGCTGATATTGAAAAAGCTTTCGCCGATGTTTTGCAGGATATGGATATCGGACCGGAAGATATACAGAAAAAAGCAGGAAACTATGCCTACAGGACAGATCTGTACTTTGGCCTGAAACTATACAGAATCCTCAATGAAAAATATGGGATGATGGTAAGACATGCTTCCACAGCGGGTATATGGCGTTATATCAGCATGGTTGTAGCTCCGGAAGTTATTGAATTGAGGTATGGCCTTGAGCATCCTGACAGATTCTGGAAAAAAGCCAAAAGATTGTGGTTCAGAGTTTTATGGTGGTATATATATTTATCCTGGCAGGGAAGTGAGAAAAAGACTGCTGATATATTACAGAATAATACTACGGATGAGATTTTGCAGCTTGTTGATCGTGCCGGTAAAGGCGGATACAGGGTTGATCTGTACAGGGAAATAATGAAAAATAATGCAAAACAGAATCAGAATGAATGGAAGAAAAAACAAATGTTCAGAAAAATCATGGTGCTCAATACAGCACGTTTACAGGTAATAGAGCCAGCGCTTGTTGATGGTGGTGAACAAAAGTATGTCAGGGATTTATGCGAGTATTTCAGGGAGGGCAAAGAATGACTGATTTGCTGAAGGAAATTCAGGATAATCTGAACAGAGGATTTACAAAAAAAGCAATGAGTATAACATGCCTTCCGGCAGAATATCCGGCTTGGACGGTTAAGCAGGAGAATTGGGTTGGCGTAGTTATTCCCATGAAGAAATATCTTGAGTTTTCTGAAGATTTTGCCAATGCGCATATTCTATGCGTGGAAGAACTTGAAATAACAGGGAAACCAATGAGTGCGCTGCTTCTGACATGTGATGATATAAAGCTTAGAAATTCATTTGCCACTATCTGTGAACAGTTTGTTGATCCGGGAGATAATGGGGAGAACAGAAAAAAACTGACAGGAAATCCGGAAGAATGGTGGAAAGAATGGAAAGATCTTCTTGGAAATAAAAGTACCAATCAGGAAGCCTATTCAACAATTGGTGAATTGCTGGTTTTGGAGCGTCTGCTGCAAAAAGGAGAGACTGCAAAATGGGGAGGACCGGCAGGCGCAGTACATGACATTGAGTGTTTGGATAAAAGCTTTGAAGTAAAATCAACAACTCAGAGATACGGATACAACGTGGAAATAAGCAGTGTTTATCAGATGGATCCGGCTGGCAGACCATTAAATCTTGCATTCTGCAGATTTGAAGAGTCTTCTGAAGGGAAGACACTTAATGAAATTGTAAATGAAGTTGCTACTCTCGGATATCCGATTGATGAAATAGAGAGGGAACTGAAAAGAAAAGGCTTGGGAAAGGGAAAAACAGCCAGAAAAATAAGGTATAAGTTGCTTGAGATGAAAGTTTTCCCGGTGAATGAATTATTCCCGGCAATTACACCGGCTTCTTTTGCAGGTGGAGGGATTCCATCCGGAGTCATTAAATTCAGATATGAGATCAATCTTGACGGGCTTGATTTCAGCAACGAACCATGATTGAAACGGAGTATAATTCATGTACAATGTTGTGGAACTTTTCAGTGGAATAGGAAGCCAGATCAAGGCAATGAAAAATCTGGATATGACAATAGGAGAATCATACACATGTGAATGGGATCTGCATGCCATTATTGCATATGATGCCATTCACAGATCAACGGAGATTCCTTTTAATTTATTGCGTCTAAAAAAAGATGATCTTATTCGGAAACTGTCAGAGTGGACTTTTAGTGCCGAAGGGAAGGAAGCTGCAAGTGATTCTGTTATCCGGAACCTTTCATCCAATGTGTTGCGAAGGCTGTACAGTGCAATCAAAGGAACAAATAATTATGTGGATATCAGCAGCCTTAAGGGAAATAGTATCCCTGGCAATATTGATATAATGACATATTCATTCCCCTGCCAGGATGTTTCCAACGTTGGAGCATTTCATGGGTACAAAAAAGGTATTGATAAAGATTCTGGCAGCAGATCCAGTTTGCTTTGGCAGGTTGGTCGTATTCTGGAAGAAATGAAAGCACAGGACAAAAAACTGCCAAGGTTTTTGCTGATGGAGAATGTGACGGCTCTGATGCAGGGAAGACATCTGAAGAATTTTGAGATGTGGATAGGTGATCTGGAAAAACTTGGATATGTCAGCAAGTATTATCCGTTGAATGCTCTGGACTTTGGCTTGCCACAAAACAGACCCAGACTCCTGATGATAAGTGCATTTGTGGGTGACGATGTGAAGAAAAAGTCTGAAGTGCAGGCGTTTTTTGACAGAAAAACTGTGGATGCTGTCATCAAAGAATATAAGGAATCTGCATTTTTCAGAAAGATGACCATTGCAGATCTGCTCAGAAACGATTATACAGATCCGGAACAATTTGAGGAAGCATGTGAATGTACTCCCAACAATACACCTTCGAGAATGAAAATATGGGAGGATAATCCTCAGCTTGTTCTGGAGGGAAATCAAATCAATTCCAGATATCAGATCGTTCGTACAATCACAACAAAGCAGGATCGGAATCCGAATTCCGGCAATTTGTGGTTTGACAGCGGGATAGAAGGAAGAGCCAAATTCCGTTATTTAACTCCCAGAGAATGTATGCTTTTTATGGGCTTCACTGACAGTGATTATGAATTGCTTCAGAAGAGAAACCCGGATATCAGATCAGGATTCAAACTATTCAGCCGGGACAAGATAATCCGCCTGGCTGGAAACAGTATTCCTGTAAAGCTTCTGGAAGGTGTGATTCTGCAGATAAAAAAGCTGGATGAGGAAGTGTTTAGTTAATGGATGTTCATGATAAGGAAACCAGAAGCTATAACATGTCCAGGATAAAGGGAAAGGATACAAAGCCAGAGGAAATTGTCAGGAAGTATCTATTCTCGCAAGGATTCAGATACAGGAAAAATGATCCTAAACTTCCTGGGAAACCAGATGTTGTTTTACCGAAGTATCGGATAGTGATATTTGTGAACGGATGTTTCTGGCATCATCATGACTGTAGATATTTTGTCTGGCCGAAGAATAATGCGGAATTCTGGAAAGAAAAAATAAACAGGAATGTGGAAAGAGACCTAAGGAATGTTGCTGAGCTTGAAAAAATGGGATGGCATGTTGTTAATGTATGGGAATGTGAGCTTAAGAATAACAGGGAAAAAACATTGCAGGATTTGGTTGCAGAGATAGACGAAACGCAGAATGCAAATTCGAATCTATAACGATGATTCTGTGTAAACAATAAAAACATACAGACATATTGAATATACAATAGTGAACGTGAAGGAGGTGCCCGCATGTATCTTCCGCCAAGTGAACATCTTGCTGTTGATACCCTGTCGGGCATCTTCTCGGATATGAGTGAGTCCTACAAGATCTTCTGGTTCAACAGCATACTGCAGGGGATATCCTCTGGTCATATCCGCCAGACCTTTGATGAGATCATTAACCGGATGGTGGTGGACGCCTGGTATATGGTGACGGAATACCACCTGAACCTGGGCCCTTCTGACGGCCTGGAAAAGCTGGTGCATACGGTACAGGCAGAAACGGGTCTTCCGTCCAACGCAAAAGAACAGGAAATCCTGACAGCTCTGGAAGAAAACACGAATAAAGAGATCTTGAATCTGAAGAAACGCCTGATCCTGTTTGTGCCCTACAGGCTTCAGGTTCCGTTCATGAAGGATCTCAAAGGCAAAATGCTGGAGAACCATGCCCTGCTCAGGGAGAGGATCAACAGCGATGAAAGCATGATCTATTCTTTCGGAGAAGGGAAGGGTCTTGCCAATACCGTTGAGGTTTCTCCGGACTGGATGGATTATCTGTATACGAATTACGCAATTGTTTCCGGCTGGGTGGAACTGTGCATGATCAAATACCTGCAGCGGAGGAACCCCAGCGTGCCCGGACTGGCGGACAAGCTCAGGCCGCCGGAAATGCGCAAGCTGAAAAAAGCAAAGGACTTCTGGTCTGCCGTGGTGGATTATACCCCGGTGGAGAATATCTATATTCCGGGACAGATGATGACAACAGCGGATCTATCCCTGGATCATTTTGTTCCCTGGAGCTTTGTGGCTCATGACGAACTCTGGAATCTGGTGCCGACAACAAAGGCCATTAACAGCAGCAAAAGCAATGACCTGCCCAACTGGGAAGTATTCTTTCCCAAACTGGTGGAAACAGAATACAAAGCCTACCAGTCCATCTGGGAAGCGGATAAGATTCATGAGCTGTTTGACAAATGCGCCAAAGAGCATGTGAACAGCAATGAGGCCATGACCGGCTTATACCGGCAGGGCATATCGAAAGATGAGTATATCGAGCATCTGGTGAATCTGCTCTGGCCGACCTATCAGGCGGCAAGAAATCAGGGGTTCACGGAGTGGCATGCGGGAACGTAAAATGGTGACGATAATTATGATGACAAAACAGATACAAAACATATAGAGATATGAATAAAGGTTTCTCTAAACTAATGACAGATGAAAACGGAGGCGTATACATGAGACTGAAAAGGGTTGTGGCTGTTATCCTGATGCTCTGTTTCGTAATGAATGTTGCTGTTGCGGAGGAACAGAATAAAAATGTACTTCAATCTGTTGGGGATTGGTTTGGTCAAGCATGGGAAGATTCAAGCAAATGGGTGACTCAGGCATGGGACGATTCGTCCAAATGGGTCGGTCAGGCATGGGAAGACTCAACTAAATGGGTTGGACAAGCTTGGGAAGACTCCTCCAAATGGGTAGGCCAGGCCTGGAATGATAGTTCTGCCTGGGTGGCAGGAAACTGGTCGGAATTTGTCATCTGGCTGAAAACAGTTACTTATGATAACCCGTATTCCTGGATAAGAGATATGGTATTGGAAGAAGGAATACTGGCATATGATGAGTTTGTCTCTATCCGGGAGTTTGTGTCCACCAATCCGGATTCTGCCGCAATAAAAGCTAAATGCTATGATTTGCTCTCAGAGTTATCTTTGCTGAACGAAGAAAAGGAAGTATTATGGGATTTGTTTTCCAAATGGGCGGAGGAGCACAAGGTTACAACAGAACAGGTGGCACTTTTGTCTATCCCGTTTATCGAACGACTGAATATCAAAGGTGAAAAAGCCTTCGGAAAAGATATTGACATTACAGGAATTGCAATTGCTCAATATCTGATAACGATTCTTGAAACAATGAAAATCAACTCTCATGAAGATGCGGAATCGAGACTGAATGCACTCAGGACTGGCCTGAACAGCCTGGTCAGACCCATTGTTGTCGGGGAAAAGGATCAGAATATAGTTATCACGGAAGATCAGTGCTATATAGAAAACTTTACTTATGAAGATGGGAAATATCAGATTTTTATGATGGTATCTCCAACGTCTGACGAAGGCTCAAAACCTCCTGTAATGAGAGGAAAAACGATTGATCAGCTCGTAAGACAGTACTTTACTGATGTTGAATCCTGGGGCGGAACAGAAAAGCTGACCATAGGTGATTATGCAGCACAGGCACGAAGGTTTAATTCAACGGTCGCAGATATTCCGGTTTGCAGTGAAGTGCTGCAGATCTGGACTGATAAAAGTGATTATCTTTTCTTTGTAGTCACAGATAAGGAATGGAAAGAGAATGAATTCAATGCCTGGAAAAACTCCATAGATTTGTCAACAGAGGGAAAGGTTTCATTTGAAACTGATTTCGATTCGGACGGTGCTTTTTACGGACTTAATCAGACTGCGGAAAAATATACAATCAGCAGATATTTTGTTGAATCCAAGTTTGCTGTTCCAAAGACAGGACATGGATGGGCTGCAGAACGTGGTAATAATCTGATTGACAATATCAAAGGCTTCTTTGTCAGGGAACACTCAACAGTAATAGGCGATAATAACGTTAAAAACGGTGCAGATAGAATTACAACGAAAAAAATAAACGGTACTGAGACGATAATTGCAAGGATTCAGACCAAGTATTACTCAACGGCAACTCGTACTGTGAATGCCTGCTTTGATGAAACGGGATACAGATACGTGGATGCTGACGGTCTTCCGATGACGCTGGAAGTTCCATCGGATCAGTATGAAACTGCAGTAAAACTGATGGAAAAGAGAATCCAGAATGGTGAAGTAAAAAATGTAGATCCGGCAGATACCGAGATGGCGAAGAAAATAGTACGGAAAGGAGCTTTGTCATATCAGCAGGCAAAACATCTGGCAAAAGCAGGTACAATTGAATCTCTGGTATATGACTCATATCATGCTTGCGTATACTCATTATCTGCAATGGGAATCAGCGCAGTTGTCGAATTCGCATTCAGTCTATGGAATGGGGACTCAGCGGAAAAGGCTATTCAGAACTCAATCTATAGCGGACTGAGAACTGGTGGTATTACGTTTATCATAAGTGTATTATCATCCCAGTTGATGAAGACGAGCTTTAATTCAGCATTGGTACCGGCAAGCAACGCATTGGTCAGGGCTCTAGGCCCTAAAGCTGCGGCGGACATTGTGAACGCATTCCGACCTGCCGGAAGTGCCATTCATGGTGCGGCAGCCACGAAGGCGGCATCCAAGCTTCTGAGAGGAAACATTGTTACAGCGATAGTTTCCTTTGCTGTGTTGACTGCTCCTGATGTGGCAGATTTGATTCAGGGGAGGATCTCATGGAAGCAGCTGGCTAAAAACGCTGCCAGTGTAGTAGCAGGTATAGGCGGAAGTATGGCGGGCTATATAGGAGGATCTGCTTTGATTGGTACCAGCCTGTTCCCCGGCGCAGGTACCATAGTAGGACTTATTGTCGGAGTGGCTGCTGGATGGGGCGCATCTGAAGCTACAAAAGCTTTAACCAATCTGATAGCCGAAGATGACGGCGAAGAAATGATACGGATTATCAATGAGCAATTCGCGCTCATAGCAGAAGAGTATTTTCTGAATGAGGTCGAAGTGAATCTTGCCATTGAAAATCTTCAGGGTCTTCTTTCTCAGGAAATGCTTAAGCAAATGTATCAGTATGGTAATCATGAAGCTTTTGCACGGCAGCTGATTGAATTGTGCATAGATCCTGTTGTTTCGGAACGTCAGTATATTACGCTCCCGACAGATGAAGAATATACAGAAGCCCTGACGGAAACACTTAATGAAATATATACTGAAATGGAAAACACTTCCGATGCTGCAAAAAAAGGAGGAAGAATACAATGACGGAAATCGTAACTGTATTACTGAAGGAATTAAGGAAAAAACGTATTGTTTCCGGAGATCTGGAGAAAGAAGAAAAAATGATTATTTGCGAGAATGTGCCATTTGAAAAGCCTACAGATCTTCATATCAGAGATGCTATTATGGGACTAGGGACGATTCTGAAAGAGGATCTTGAAAAACACTTTTATATTACAAGTGTAAAAACCGGTTTGCTGAACAATGTTCTTGCATATGCGATTATAAAGCGAAATGATAATAAGACGGTGGATATAGCGGTATACGCCAGAGAAGGGATAATAAAACAAAATCTGGCGAAAAAAGCTATGGAACGGATTAAAACAGCTTTATGAGAGAACTATACATTCGCAGCATGTCCCCGCTTTATGGAGACGTACAGAACGCTTCAGATGTATCCCATCACATTAAAGCATCTACTCAACCGCGAGACTGAAGGGGGTTCGGGCGCTATGGAGATCACTCAGGAGGAACTGGACCGGCTGTCCTTTCAGGAGCGCACGGTGTTGTTTCTGACCAATGCGGCGTATAACGTTCTGCAGTATGCCCGGGCGGAGTATGTGCAGGCGAAGGTGGACGTGGCCTTTGCCGCGGAGGACGGGCTGACGGTCTATTCATATGCTCAGGGCTGCGAAGTGATCCGGTACCTGGTGCGGCCGGACGGGACGCCGGTGCCCGCGGAGGGCCTGGAAGATGATGAGGACGGAGCGGAATCGCTCTTTGCCGACGCGGGCAAGGAGGACGTGAACCGGGTCTTCCGGAAATGGGAGGAAGAGGAATCGGAAACTTACCCCCGCACCATGCTGAGCAACGTGGAATATATCGGCCAGACGGAAAACGGGGACAAGGCCTACGCCGTGGCCATCGGCTATGCCGGCAGCATCTCCAACAAGGAGGTCTTCCAGTACCTGTTTAGGTCTTTGATCCGCAGCGTCTCCTCCGTGATTGTCAAGGACGAACTGGAAACGCCGGAGGACATCCGGGCGGACGACATCGACCCGGCGTTCATCATGAGGAACGCGGCCACGAGCCTGCTTTCCAACCGGTTCTACGGCGTGGAAAAAGATCCCCGGAGGGACGAGCTGTACGAAACACTGTGCCTGCTTTCCTCCGCTCCGTATGAAAAAAGCCAGAACAGGGGGAGGCTGGGCATCGCGACACCCACGGCGCTGAAGAGCGATTCCCTGATCCACTTTACCAGCCCCATTGAACTGAAAAAGGAAAATGTCCGGGTGATCCGGAAGATGATGGAACTGAGCGACCGGCGCAACACCATCCTGATCGTGGACGACGGGGAAGTGGTGGGCGTCTATTCGGTGCCCGACAGCAAGGGCAAGTATTCCGGAACGGGCGTGATCTTCCGCGGCTACGGGAAATGGGACCTGTTCTCGGACAAGAACGGGTCCATTATGTCCTTTGATTCGGTGATGATCAGCCTGATCAACCAGTCCCTGGAAAGACGGGTGAAGGAAGGCTTCCGGGCCGCGGGCATCACGGAGTACGGGGAGAAAAAGATCCTGGAGATCGTGGAGCAGGCCAAGCGCCAGTCCCACGGCACCACCATCATTGTGACGGACCACGCGGCCAGCGAATGCGAACGGCTGAAAAAGGCCAACCGGGCGGTGGGCATCCAGCCGGTCACGGTGGATGAGAAAACCATTCTGTCCCTGTCCGCCATCGACGGCGCCATGATCATCGACCCGCAGGGCATCTGCTACGCCATCGGGGCGATCCTGGACGGCGCCACCGTCAACGAGGGAACAATCGCCCGGGGCGCCCGGTACAATTCCGCCATCACCTACGTGGACTACTGGTCCTCCGGCCTGGCGGAGGAGAAGATCCGGGCGGTGGCGATCATCGTGTCCTCGGACGATACGGTGGACGTGTATCCCGCCGTGCGGACGCGGAAATAAGGGCCGGAGAGGGGAAACGTATGGAGAAAGAATACCTGTACGTCCGCAGCATGTCCCTTTTTGAGCCCATCCCGAAGGATAACTACCTTTCCGGCCTGCCGGTGGTCCGGCACCTGTCCGAAAAGGGGATTGAGTTCCATCAGCAGGTGACCTTCTTTGTGGGGGAGAACGGCTCCGGGAAATCCACCCTGATCGAGGCCCTGGCCATCTCCCAGGGGTTCAATCCGGAAGGCGGAACGAAGAACTTCCATTTCTCCACGGAGGATTCCCATTCGGAACTCTGCGACCATCTCCGGGTGGCCCGGGGCGTGATCCGCCCCCGGGACGGGTTCTTCCTGCGGGCGGAAAGCTTTTATAACGTGGCCTCCAACATCGACCAGCTGGACCGGGAAGGCGGCGGGGGCGCGCCGATTATCCACAGCTACGGCGGGGTCTCCCTGCACCGGCAGTCCCACGGGGAAAGCTTCCTTTCCCTGGTGGAGAACCGGTTCGGCGGCAAGGGCCTGTATATCCTGGATGAGCCGGAGGCGGCCCTGTCGCCCCGGGGCATCATCCGCCTGATGCAGAACATGGACGACCTGGTGCAGGACGCTTCCCAGTTTATCATCGCGACGCACTCGCCCATGCTCCTCACCTTCCCGGGGGCGGAGATCTACCAGATCAAAGAGAACGGCATTGAAAGCGTCCGCTTCCAGGATACGGATCACTACCGGACAACCGTCCGGTTCCTGCAGAACCCGGAAAGCGCGGTGGAGGACATTGGATTAATTCACAATTCATAATTCATAATTCAAACTTCCCACATGAATAAAGTGGGTCGAACCTTGAAAAATCTATAACAAGCCAAGAGAAAATAGCTGAAAGCGTTGAAAAATAAAGGCAAGAGCCCCTTCGATATGGTATAAT
>Ga0256405_10006192_pt1 | contig 19500 bp, 16 predicted proteins | sample RumenRJG_02DNA_FD_189096 | JGI IMG/M metagenome (GOLD analysis project Ga0256405, IMG submission 189096) | Bovine rumen microbial communities from Lethbridge, Alberta, Canada - RJG_02 | ecosystem: Host-associated > Mammals > Digestive system > Stomach > Rumen | place: Canada: Alberta... | reverse complement strand
CATCCCAATGGTCGCATTATTTGACGTGGGGGGGCAGGTCGGTCGCTCATACGCTTGCCCAGCTTTTTTTGTGGAAAGGAAAAGTGGGGTTCAATTTTGTGAATGCTTTTGTCGGCACGCTGCTGGTTGTTGAGATTTACTGGTGCATTCATAAGGGTAAAGTGTCTTTTTCATTTGAACCGAAAAAAGTGTTTTGGATTTTTTTTGCTTTATGGGCCTTTACACCGGGTTTTGCCCCGGTTTTTTTGTGGCTTACCGGTGCGTGCAATTACCTGTGGACATGTGTCATGCTGCTTGGATTTATGATCCCTTTTATAAAAAAGGATTGTTTTCCTGAGGAAAAGGCAGGCGACAGTGTGCTTTTTACCGGTTTTATGTTTTTTTTCGGTATTGTTTCCGGATGGACCAATGAAAACAGTGTGTGTTGGATTATCCTGATGCTGTTTCTTTTTCTTTTACGCTTACATAAACATGAAATCAGCATCCATAATTGGATGTATGCGGGTTTGGCAGGATTGTTTATTGGATATCTGCTGTTGGTTTTGTCGCCCGGAAACGTATCGCGTCTTTATTTGATACATGGAACCGGATGGGACAGTGTGCAATACATCAAGGCAAATTGTTCAACATTTTTTAAAGTAATGATCTGCCAGTTTTTTTTATGGTATTTCTTGTTACGGTTTTTATGCGGAGCAATGCATAAAAGCAGTGGTAGTGAAATTTTGAAAAAGGAAATAATATTTGTTTCGGTTTTAAGTGTAATCAGTCTGGGCTCATCCGTGGTTATGTTACTGGCCCCAGAGTTTCCGGAACGGAGCGGTTTTTTCGGAACGGTATGGTTAATAATCGCTTCAGGTACTGTGTGGCAGATGCAGGACGAGTATAAACTGAATTTGATTCAGGATAGAGCAAAGAAGTTTTTAACTGTAACAGGTGTGTTCTTTTTTGTTATGACATCTGTAATCACCCTTCATAGTTTTTATGAAATGAATGAATGGCAACAGGAACTTTTGTTTCGTGTACAGCAGACAAAAATGGAAAATAAAAACTCTGTTTTGTCCGTCAAACCGTTTCGGAAGGCAGGTAAAACAGAGGTGATGATGAGTGGATTTCATATTGTTCAGAATGATTTGTCTGATGATGTCAATAGTTGGGAAAATGTGGCTTTTGCCCGGTACTATGGAATAAAGGGCGTGCGTGCGGAAAAAGATAACAACAGTGAAACGGATTTACAGCACTGAGTTTGTGAATTCAGGTAAAGAAACAGTTGTTAAAAGAGGGGACGAATCCATGACAGCAATATCGCAATTCCGCTCAGGGCGAAGTAAGGTCCGTAAGCAAAGTAGTCCTGGCGTTTCTTTTGTTTTGTAATCAGCAAAAACAGGGCGGCTGCGCCTCCGGTCAGAAAGCCGTACATGATTACGCTGAGTAATGGGCGAATCCCTAACCAGAGCCCAAGCGTGGCAATCAGTTTAATGTCACCGCCGCCGATAGCTCCTTTTGTCAGAATGGTAAGTAGTAAAAAAAGCAATCCGCCGCCTAAACCTGCTGCAAGATGCTCTGTTATTGATAGTTGCTGGTGTACCGTATAGCACAGGCCAAGAGCAGCAAGAGGTAACAGCATGCTGTCAAAAATCACATATTGCTCAAAATCTGTGATAGTGATAAAAGACAGAAAGACAATGGCGGCAGTATAGTATAATACTGTGGGTATAGATACAGCGTACCATGCTTTCCCGATGCAGAACAACAATAAAAAAAACAATAAAGGTTTGCGGAATTTTGCCCGTTTTGCAATCTGATCCGGAAAGCTTAACAAACTGTCATCCTTTTCCTGACGGTATAGCCTGTCGATCCAAAGGGAACCCACTATAGTACAGATAAAAGATAGCAACAACGGCATAAGCATTCTTAATAAATGTTCAGAAAAAACTGTTAAGTCCATAAATTTATTCCCTGAAATCTTGACAAATCCACTATGAAAGCGGTATCATAATACTTAGTAAAGTGGGAGGTTTATACGCAAAATCATACGAATTTTATTTCGCTTCCCATTTTAACATATTTTAGACATAAATTTCCAGTAAAACAATTAAAGAAAAGGGGTTTTATTTTGAAACTACCGAAATTAAGCACAATTATGGAGCGTTTGACACCTCGACAGCTATTGATGATTTGTGGTGTAGTGGCGTTGATTATTTTCCTGCTCATATATTTTACTCTCACCAGGCTAACAGCGGAAAAACAGAAACCGGTTCCGCAACAACAGCCTGTAGTTAAGCAGGCACAGGTAAAAGATGTTACGATTGTAACGGCAAAGACCAGCATTCCGGAACGCACGCTGATCAAGGAAGAAATGCTGAGTCTTATGACAATGCCCTCTAACAAAGTGCCTAATGGCGCTTTAATGAGTACGGCAGACCTGGTGGGACGTCCTACTCGGGTTGCAATTAATCAGGGTGAGATTATTACAACGCAGAAAGTATTTGCCAGCATTTTGGATATGGGTCTCAGCGGGCGTATTCCGCCGGAATGCCGGGCGATTACAGTGGGCATCAGCGATGTGACCGGTGTGGCAGGTTTTGCCCAACCCGGGGATTATGTTGACGTGATGTTGGTGTCCAGCCAGGTGGAAAACAATAAAGTGGTTAGCGAAATGATTCTGCAGAATGTATTGTTGCTGGCTATTAATAAACAGGTTGAAAGCACAAACGATGTTAATACACGAGCTAAATCAAATGATAAAAATACAAAAGCCCAGAATACGAATGCAGCAGGTCAACCCAAAGTGACTGGTAACCCGGCAATGGCCACTATGGCACTGGTACCGGAAGATGCTCTGAAACTGGCGGCGAAAGCTCAGTTGGGGCAGATTTATCTGGTACTTCGTCCGTACCGTCCCTCGAACGGGATTAGCGATGATATCTATTATTCCGTAACAAAGTCCAGTGGCAAGATGCCGGTAACACCGCCTCCGGCGGGGACCATTCCCCCGGGAGCGGATATTGACACTTCCCCGACTGCCAATGTGCAGATTATTCGCGGAACAACGACAACGGTGGGGAGGTAACAGATGATGAAGCGTAATAAAATTTTTGCAGGTTTATTAAGCGCAGGTATTCTTCTGTCAGCCCCGGTTGCGATGGCAGCGACTCCTCTGAATGTCAGTGTGAATGAATCCCGCTATGTGCAGGAAGCCGGTTTAAACCGGGTAGCAGTTGGAAATCCGGAAATTGCGGATGTGCAGCTGCTTTCGGCCAGAGAGTTTCTGTTGGTTGGTAAAAAAGCGGGTTCTACTTCTTTGCTTGTTTGGGGCGCGAACGGACGGCAGGAATATCTGGTGACGGTTACGGGCGAAAATGCCGGTTTGGCTGCCATGATAGAAAAGGCTATTAATTTGCCGGGTGTAACGGTACAAATGGTAGGAAATAAAATCCTGTTACGCGGTACCGTAATGAACCAGTATGAAAAAAACCTTGCCTTAAAAGTTGCCGGACTCTATACCGGTACAACTCCGACTACTACTAATTCGGGTGACGGAAATGCGGCGAAAGCCATGGATAAGACCGGTGGTAATGTAATTGATTTGTTACAGATGGCTCATCCGGCTCAGATTCGCTTAGAAGCACAGGTTATTGAAATTTCTTCCAGTAACAAGAAAGAACTTGGCATTCAGTATGGCACAAAAACCAGCGGTGACAGCGATACCAAGGTAGATGTGGAAGGCGCCATTTATGCCGGTGAAGACTGGAATACCCGTGGTTGGGGCGGTTGGCTGGTTCGGCACTCTTCCACGATCAATGCAGCATTGCGAGCTTTGATTACCCAAGGGAAAGCCAGGGTTTTGTCCCGTCCCAATATTTCTACTTTGAGCGGGGAAAAAGCCAAGATTCTGATTGGCGGCAGCATTCCGATTCCTGTCAATAAGGATGGCAGTATTACTATCGAATGGAAGGAATACGGTGTGAAGCTGAATATTGAACCGGTAGTGGATCAGATGGATAAGATTACCTCCAAGGTACATGCGGAGGTCAGCCGGTTGGATTATGCCAATGGGCTAACCCAAAATGGTTTCAGTATTCCGGCGTTGGCTACCAGAGAAGCGGAAGCGGTCATTCATGTATCCAATGGCATGAGTATGATTATCGGTGGTCTGCTGAACAGTGAAGACGGCAAGACTGTAACTAAGATACCGTTGCTGGGGAATATTCCGATTATTGGTGAATTCTTTAAGCACACCAGCCGTACCCGCGATAAACGGGAAATGATTATCATCATTACTCCCCATCTTGTTGGAGAAGATACGCAGTGGAACATGTCTGACCAAATGAAAGAAGCCTTTAATGAAGGCCAGGCAGAATATCATTCCATGAATAAAGTGAATGCTAATGTAATCGAGCCGGAAGTGGAAAAAGAGATTGCCCGCATCAAAGAGAAACGGGCTGAAGATAAAGTAAAGAAAGAACAGAAAGAAGCGGAAAAAGAAGCCAAACGGGCTGCAAAGGAAATTGCAAAGCAGCGGAAAAAGGCCGAAGAAAATGGCTATGCAAGGGAAAAGTCCGCTTTGCGTGATCGGATAAACTCCATTTTACGGAATGACGCTACGAACAATGCTGCTTCTTCTAAGCCAGCACCGGAACAAAATGTGACGGTGGTGTTGCCTTCGAAAGAAGAAATTGTAGTGGAACAACCGGTGTTAGCAGAAGAACCGGTAATTATGGAGCAACCTGCTGCCAACAGTGGCGAAGAAGCAGCATTAGGCGATTATCTGAACCGATAAGTAACAGCCTGCAAGGGCAGGAAAAGGAGGGAACTGTATGGCAGATGCACGCAGAGGCACAGTCATTACGGTTTTCAGCACGGCTTCAGCCGTGGGCAAAACACTGATAGCTATTAATATGGCGGCGGAGTTGGCCAAGCAAGGTTACCGCGTGTGCCTGGTGGATTTGGATTTGCAATTCGGTGATGTATGCAACTATCTGCAATTGCAGCCCACATACACATTGGCGGATGCCGTTGCCGCACAGGAAAAGGAAATAGAAAACTTTAATGTGCAGGCTTTTCTCACCACCTATGATCGCTACGATGTTCCTTTTGGAGTTTTGGCTGCACCCTTAAAGTTAGAAGAAGCCTATAACATCCAAACGAGTGATGTAAGGCAGATTTTGTCGCAGTTACAGTTAAAATTTGACTTCCTTGTTATTGATACTGCTTCTACTTTCAGTGAAGTGAACCTGATGGCTATGGAAATGAGTACCATCATTAGTTTCCTTGGGATAGTAGACTTTATTCCCACCATTAAAAATATGAAGAGTGGCAATGACACTATTCATGGCCTGGGCTATGATACTAACAAGATTCGCATGATTTTGAACCGCAGTAATTCCAAGACCCGTATCGACTTGCAGGATGTGGAACAGTTGCTGGGTTCGGAGTTCTACCATGTATTGCCGAATGATTTTGGTACGGCAACCCGTTCCATTAAAACGGGCTGTCCCCTGGTTTTGGACACTAAGCCGTCGCCTCTTAAGACGGAACTCCGGAATCTGGTAGCCAGGTACACGGGTCATCCTTTGGAAGATGTAGACGGAAAAGATGACCGCAATTCGTCCTGGTTCAGTAAGTTATTCAGATAGGCAGGTGCTGACAGATGGCATATCGGGTAATATTAGTAGAAGGCAACCGGTTGATGTTAGAGCGCCTGTCCAGCGTGGTGCGCAATACAAAAGATTTTGAACTGGTTGCCCGTTATCAACAGAGCGGTGACGCCCTGGGACAGGGCGCCATGTTCAAGCCTAACATGATATTGCTGGATATAGATGAAAGCGATGATGATGCGTCCCTGATTGAAGAGTTTACTACAACATTTAAGGGAGCTTCGGTTATTTGCATGAGTGCCAAGTGGGCTTCCAGTGATTCGGAAGCGATAGCCGGTGCCGGAGCCCGTGGTTTTCTGATTAAACCTTTTACCAGTGAAGAACTGCAGGAAGCTGTTAAGACCTTTGAAAAAACAGGAATTGCGGCAGGCTCCGATGTAATATCTTTTTTCAGTCCCAAAGGGAAGAGCGGGAAAACAACGCTTATTGCCAACGTAGGTATGGCTTTGGCTCAAAAAACTGGTCAGCAGGTTGGTGTTATTGATGCGGACTTACAGTTTGGGGATATGTCTGTATTCTTTAACCTGGCGCCAAAAACTACGATTATGGAAGCGGTGCGGGATATTAATTTCCTGTCCCCGGTAACGTTGAACTCTTATTTTTTGCCGATAGCGGAAAACTTGCGCGTATTATGTGGCACCCGGCGACCCGAGTATGCGGAGATGGTGGATATCAAATCCTTTATAGAAGTAGTGAGCATGGCTCGGAGCATTTACCGCTATGTGCTCATTGATATTCCTTCCGGCTTTACCCCTATTTCCATTGCAACGGCGGAAGCCAGCGATATTACCTATTTGGTTTCCATGATCAGCGGTACTTTTGAAATACAGCACATGCAGCGTGCGTTGGATATTTTTAAAGCCTGGCCGGATTACCAGGAGCGGGTAAAGACAGTTTTTACTCGTGTGGAACCCTGTGATACCAATGAGCAGAATAAGTTGGCGGAAGCTCTGGGGTATCCCAAAGTGTCTATCATTCCTAATGAATATATGCTGGTTTCCTCCGCTGCTAATAATGGACAGATGGCGATTCTGGAGCAGCCGGATTCCAAGTTTGCCCGTTTCATAAACCAGCTGGCGGATGAAATTATCGGGTCTAAAACCCATGTAAGGTGGGGATAAACTATGATTTTTGTGATTTCCCTCATCAGCACGTTGTTTATTCTGCTGATACTGTTCCTTTTGCTGGAATACCGTTCCCGTAGCCGGCGTGCGTTAGCCCGCCGTATGCGATACTACTCCGGGGAGATGGATACCCAGGAAAAACCAAAAGAAAGCAAGCCTCTTACGGAACGGTTCATGGATGTGCTGCGTAGCGGCGGAAAGCTGCTGAGCAATATCCGTCATGCCCGTGGACTTGACTTTAAAATGCAAAAGGCAGGAATTCCCTTGTTGGGAACTGAATTCCTGATTTTGTTGGGATTAAGTGCGCTTTTATCGGCAGCAATTGTTTTTATTGTGACGAAAAAGCTGTTTGCCGGTGTTTTAGTTGCCGTTGTGGTGGTAGCTGCAGAGTGGGTATTTGTTTTATTGAAGATTAGCCGTCGGGAAGCCGCTTTTACCAATCAGTTGGGAGATTGCCTCATGATGGTGGCTAATGCCATGCGGGCCGGTTTCAGTTTTATGCAGGCGATGGATTTGATTGCCAAAGAGATGGAACCTCCTATCAGTGATGAATTTAAGCATGTGATGCGGGATATCAATCTGGGGACTTCTATAGAGCGGGCTTTGGACGATATGGATCAACGCGTCGGCAGCCCTGACTTTTCACTGGTAGTGACAGCCGTATTGATTCAGCAGCAGGTGGGTGGTGATCTGGCTCACATTCTGGATACCATCAGTGATACGATTCAGGATCGGGTTCGTATGCGCCGTGAGATTCATACGTTAACTTCACAGGGGAGGATATCGGGATATGTACTTGGGGTATTGCCGTTTGCTTTGGGCGCCTTTATTAGTGTGATAAATCCCGGTTATATTGAACCTTTGTTTACGGAGCGGCTTGGGCAGATAGCCATAGGAATTGCTGTTGTTATGGTTTTTATTGGTTTTATTATCATTCAGCGCATTGTCAATATTGATGTATAAGCCAGTAATCAGGCTTTTACATATACATGTACATGTATATATGATTACTAGGGAAAGGAGGAACAAGCTATGTTAATTTCCATGAGAGAATATTTCAAAGGGAAAGGCCAGGGTATCGTTGAGTATGCGCTGCTGTTAGCATTTGTCGTAGCAATTGCGGTTTATGCTTTGCAGGAAAGCGGTTTAGGTGGAGCTATTAAAACCAACTTCAGCAAAACTGCTAGCCAGGTTAAGACTTTCTCGACTACCGTTAAATAATTTTTTCTGATTGGCCTCCTGTTAACAGGAGGCCAATGCCAAATTTTTTAAACTTACATTTGTTTTATATTTCTTAAAATATGTTCAGGAGGAAGGATATATGAAAAAGCACAAAGGGCAGTCGGTTGTTGAATTTGCTTTGGTACTTCCTCTGTTTTTGTTCATAATGTTTGGCGTTATTTACACCGGTATGTTGTTCCATGACTATGCGACGCTAAGCAATATTGCCAGAACCAGTGCCAGAGAGGCAGCCGTTACGGCAAAGGATGAGTATGGCTCGATTGCAACTTATTATGAGGGGCAATTAGATGAGCTGATGACAAGGTTTTATAAGAAAGCTGACAGCAATCCGATTGTGATTGTACCTGTGGATCATGGCTTGGATACTGAGGGTGTTCAAACCACGATAAATATGCAGTTGAATGTCGATGGTTTCTTTTTGGATATGATATTGCCGAAAACTTTCGGAGTTCGGTATTACATGAAGAAAGAGCCCTATACAGGTTCATCTACGTAAAGAAGAATTTGTTTGATATTATTTATAGATGTGAAACAGAAACAGTATTTGCAATTATAACAGTTTTTCAGGTTTTTTGAACGAAAGACGATAACAGATTGGAGTGGCACACATGTCATTATTGTTAGAACGCTTGGGACGTCCGGCAGGGGAACCCATTCAGCAAAAAACTATATTTGGCAGACGTCAGGCAGAGGCGAAGGAAGATAATTATCAGGAGCTGAAGCTTGCCATCCATCGTCGTATCGTAGATGAAATGAGCGATCAGGAACAGCAGTTCCTGGCCAGCAATAACCATACCCGGGCGGAAGTGGAAGAATTGATTTCTTCTTACTGCCAGAGAGTACTGGATGACAGTCCCATGAGCGTGCCCCGTGGGGAGCGGGCCCGTATCGTAGCAGATATTTGTGACGAAATTTTAGGTCTTGGTCCAATTGAACCCTTGCTGAAAGATGAGAGTATTACCGAAGTTATGATCAATGGACCCAAGAAGATATTTGTGGAACGCAAAGGCAAATTGCAACTGACCAATGTGCAGTTCCATGATGATGCTCATTTGATGAATATTATTGAACGCATCGTGTCACCTTTGGGCAGACGTATTGATGAAGCATCGCCTCTGGTTGATGCCCGTCTGGCAGACGGTTCCCGTGTCAATGCCATTGTGCCGCCATTGTCGCTGATCGGTCCCTGTGTAACTATTCGTAAGTTTACAAAGAATCCGCTTTCCATTGATAACTTGGTAGGCTTTGGTACGTTGAGTGAAGAGATGGCGGAATTTTTGGAGGCTTGCGTAAAAGCCCGCTTGAATATAATGGTATCCGGTGGTACCGGTTCCGGTAAGACCACCACGCTGAATGTACTTTCTTCTTTTATTCCGGACAGGGAACGTATTGTTACCATCGAAGATGCGGCGGAACTTCGTTTACAGCAGCAGCATGTGGTAACATTGGAATCCCGCCCGGCTAACCTGGAAGGCCGTGGTGCCATCACTATCCGCGATTTGGTACGCAACGCTCTTCGTATGCGTCCTGACCGTATAATCGTTGGCGAAGTTCGTTCCGGTGAAGCGTTGGATATGCTGCAGGCTATGAATACCGGTCATGACGGTTCTCTGACTACCGGTCATGCCAACAGTCCCCGTGATATTTTAAGTCGTCTGGAAACCATGGTCATGATGGCAGGTATGGATTTGCCGGTGCGGGCTATTCGTGAACAGATTGCTTCGGCATTGGATTTGATTATTCAGCAATCCCGTATCCAGGATGGCAGTCGTAAGATTACTTATATTACGGAAGTACAGAAGATGGAGGGTGATACCATTGTGCTGCAGGATTTATTTACCTATGTACAGACAGGTATCAATGAAAGCGGAAAGTCCGTGGGCTATTACGAAGCCAGTGGCTTGCAGCCTATGTTTATGCAGAAGTTCAAGATGAACGGTGTAGAATTACCGAAGAGTTTTATGAAACAGCTACACGGTGAATAGGAACAGGAGTGCTAGGCATGATTTTGCTCATCTCCCTTTTGGCAGCATTTTTGATTTTTGTTGTTTTGTAATGAAAACTAAAGTCGTACCGGATAACCAGGTGCATCAGCGTCTGCGGGATTTACAGGGCGCGGAAGGCCGGGTGATTACATCTCATGCCGATGAGCTGAACCGGGTACCGATTTTGGATCGTACTGTGATACCGCTCTTACGTAGGTTTGAGAGTTTTATGGTACGATTTGCTCCTTCCGGCATTCATAGTACCGTAGAGCGAAAACTGATGCTGGCCGGTCTGCTGGATAAATGGAGTCCCAACGGTTTTATTACAGTATGGCTGATTTGCACGGCGATTTTTTTTGGTATTGCTTATATTGTTTTAGTAACCAGAAAAAATATGCCGTTCTCACAAGCTCTTTTGTTCGCCTGGCTGAGCGTGGCTGTTGGCACTATGCTTCCTTTTACTGTGGTGAATTCTGTTATCCGGAAACGTCAGAAAGCGATTGATAAGCAACTGCCGGAAGTGTTGGATTTGTTAAGCGTCAGCGTGCGGGCCGGTTTGTCTTTTGATGGTGCGTTGCGTAAGATTACGGATCGTATGTCGGGTCCGTTGATTGATGAGTTTAGGCGGATGCAGCAGGATGTCCGCATGGGTTCCCCCCGGGCACGGGCTTTGCAGGCAGTAGCGAAGCGGTGTGATGTAGATGATTTGTATTTGTTTATTACGGCAGTGATACAGGCGGAACGTTTAGGAACCAGTATGGGCCGGACGCTGGACAACCAGGCGGATAATATGCGGGAACGCCGACGGCAGAAAGCCAAGGCGGAAGCATTAAAAGCACCGGTAAAGATTGTATTCCCGCTGGTAATGTTTATTTTCCCTGCAATTTTTGTCGTGGTATTGTTGCCTTCGCTGTTCTCTTTGATGCACAGCCTGGGCGGGAAATAAAAAGGTGGTTGAAAAGCTGTAAATTGAAAAAACATTGAAAATCATTTTATCAGTAATCAGCTTTCAGGAAATTTTTAATAATGAAGATTCAACGCATGTACATTGAAGGAGCGCCGACCAGCGCTCCTTTTTTAAAAGAAATAGAAGTGATGTTGGCAGATTCGTTTTTTGCCCGTTTAGCCGGTCTGATGTTCCGTCGCAGGCTGCCGCCGGCAACCGGTCTGCTGCTGGTTCCCTGCAACAGCGTGCATATGTGTTTTATGCGCTTTGCCATTGATGTGGTTTATATCGACAAAGACTATAACATTATAAAAGTAGTAAGGAACTTGAAACCATGGCTTGGCGTAAGCATATGCAGTCGGGCCTGGGCTACGCTGGAAATGACAGCAGGTGAAGCGGAACGCTGCGGGTGTTCAGCAGGTAAAAAAATAACTTTAATTATGTAAGAATTTTTGTGAAATATTGTTCAATCGTTTTGATTTCTATTGATTTACGCGGCTGAAAATAATATAATTAATATGTAAAAGTGTAAGTGTAAATTAAATGAAAATTGGTTTGCAGAACGTTATTGCTTTTTTTAAAATACAGTTATAGCATAGTGTGATCCTCGCAGGGAGGAAAATGAAATGACTTTGTGGACAAACGTATTAAAAAGAATGAAATTAATAAAAGAAATGAAGCAGCAAAGTGGTTCGATTCTTGTAATTTCTGCTTTGATGTTGCCACTTATGCTGGGCTGTCTGGGCTTTGCCTATGATTTTGGCAATTTGTATATACACAAATCAAGGCTGCAGAATATTGCGGACGCGGCGGCTTTGGCTGGGGGCCGTGCCTATTTGGACAGTCAGAAAAAGCCGGAAGGAAAAGATGAAAGCGATGAAATGCCCGGCTTGCTGGGGGGGACAGAAATTACGTATTATGCTTCAGGTGAAACGTCTGGTGAGCGCAGCAACAGTCATGTGAATGCGGACGCTGCAGCTGATGATTATATCAAAGCTAATATTAAAAATTTAGGTACCAGCGTTACAAGTGATAAATATTCTCACTTTGCCCTGAAGACGGAGGGCATGAGCGGCAGGGTCTTTTATCGTATTGGTTTGTATGAAATGGTGCCGTTACATTTTTTGCCTGTAATAGGCATGAAAAAAGAACAGTTGGTTCGTGCGGGCGCGATTGCGCTGATAGACGACGGCATGGGCGTCGGCGCCGGGAAAGCGCTTTTTGATAACCTGTTTGTTGTGAAAGACAGCATAAATTTAGGCAGTGGTGTTGGTGTTGATGCACAAGGAAACATTAACGGTACGTTTGACGGAGGGATTGTTTTTGCCAGGGACTATGCAGCAGGCGATGTTTCGGGTGTAAATGACTATTTTTATACGCAGGCAGAAAAAAACTATCAGGCGGGAAATAATAACCTCTCGACGGATGATTTGATTGCGGCTTATCCTAATATGGGGGGAAAAGCAGTTTGGGATAATTCAATCGCGACGGACTCCTCTGTTTCCGGCCTTATAAATAAACTGCGAAAGATACATCTTGATTTAAAAAAGTACACTGTCAATGGTAACAATGGGGTATTGAATAGTTTTGATACAAAGAGTTTAACCAGTTATAGGAACACGGATAGGTTAGCTCGTGATCATACTTTTACTGTTACGTCAGGAGGTAATGTTACTCATTATCTTCAAACGGATGGCGGTAACGGTGAGAACAATGAAAAGCTTGTTTTCTGTTATCCCAGGTCAGAAGAAGACAGTATTCTCGGACAAGCTTATTGGCTCTGCCGCGGCGCAACAAATTTGTATTATGTTTTCAAAACTGAAGGATATAAATTCAATAACACTGGTACACTTTGCTATACGTATGTAACGGATGAACAGGGAAATCAGATTTTTTGTCATAGAAATACTGATTCATTATATTTTGATTTTTATAGAAAAAACGTGACCTATGACGAACAAGAAACGCCGATAGTTGAGTACAAGAAACTTGATAAAGCCAGTAATAAGAATGCAATTATTAAAGAGTCTGAAGATCTGGGTGCTGGTACAATAAAGTATTCATACAGGTATCCGACATTTGCTGATGAAAAGATTTATTTTACTATTAAAAAAGTGGAACACGATTTTTCAAATAAAAGACAACTTAACGAGCCTCAGGTCAGATACTCCAACATAATTCATTGGGAGCAGGAGGGAGAGAAAGAACTTAAAATTACTGTGGGTGATGGAATGGAGGGCGGAGACTACGAGCCTTTATATCTGATATTAACCGGTGGTGTGGGATCCTCAAAAAAAGAATTTAAAGCATCAATAAAAATCAAGGTTGATAAATCTAATGGTAGGCCTTTCATCTTTTGCAACCTGACAGAGAATGATATCACTGAATTTAGTATTAAACCGGGTGTTGCGTTTAAAGGAGTGATTTATTCGCCGTTTGCCAAAGTTGTCAATACAGTTTATACGAATAATGACGGAAGCATAGCTAGCGGCGGAAGTAGAAAGTCTTTTAAAGGAAATATTATTGCAAAAGGACTTGAGATACAAGACGGCGAAGTCAATTGGGCCAGTCAGAATTTTGTTGCAGATGACAGCGATTTAAAAAAAGTTTCTGATGAAGCGGCTAAAGCACAGGAAGAGAGAAAAAAACTGGCCATTTCTAAGGTGCAAGCAGAGTTTGGAATTAATGCTGCGGACTGGTCAGATCCCGAATGGTTCCATAATCATTTTACAACCGAGGCAGCCAAAAAAACTTTTCAAAATCTGTGGAATGCATACAGACAAGCCCTGTGGGCTGAAACGGGGCTGGATATGCCTGACTGGCCCTGGAAAGAAGGAGGCAAACCAACGGACCCCGACCAACATCATTATAGTGTAGGCAGTATCAATAGTGATATATCCAGTGAAACATTGCGTCTTACCAATTTCCGTACCGAGTATACGATTGAACCTTATATTAACCCCTTTAATAATTTATATCTGTCGGATGATTAATGACTTACCACCATATTCTTCAGTTTTTTAGGAGGAAACCATGAACGGTATTATGTCAGACCGTATTAACGGATTGAAACAGCAGATTAAGAACAAAGGCCAGGGCGTTGTTGAATTTGCCCTTCTTTGCGCCTTTTGTGCGGCCATAGGCATATTTGCGCGTGACGTTGATTTTTCCGGGGCCTTTGATGAGTCTTTGGACAAAAGCAAACCGGTGCTTTATGCGGCGGAGATTGGGCAGAGGCAGAGGAATAATTACATGGAGTATTATCGTGCCATGAGGTATCAAACTGCAGCAACAATTAAAAGTGAAATGGATAATCCGGAACGGATTCTGGCTGATCAGAAAGCGCTGGTTAAAATTGCTGAAACCTATCTTGGAAAGACAGAAAGTCAGGTTATGAATTTAATGGACTTTTTTTCTAATAGCGATAATGTTAATAAGACACCTGAATATATTAATAATCTTAAATGCGATTCGAAAAATGGGTCCGCAGATACCGGTTTTTCTAAAGGTGTATTAGTCCCGATGTCATATAAGAATAATTCTTTGGACAAGAATGGTGGCAGCGCCGATAACCGGACTCAGGGCTGGGTTCATTATGAGAGAAATAACAACCAGAATACGGCGATGTATCTGACTAATAATGAAGCGAGAGTTTATGATAAGTATGATGCTGATAATCCTAATTATCTTAAAGACAAAAATCGTAACACAATATGTACTGACAGACTTTTTTTCTCGGATGATATGCTGGACAATACCGGCGGAAGGGTTACGGTAAGACTGCACTATACAGACGGAAAAGTTGATTTTGTTGATATTGCATTAAGAAAAGGTAATGGTAATAGTTGGGTTGGTGATAGTGCTACAATTGCAGAAGGTCTTTGTTTACATGTCACTGAAGCAGGTCATACACAAATAGAGAATCCAGGGTCAGGAAGCAGCGATATAATAAACAACCCACGATTAACAGCAGGTAAAGATAAAATACCAGTATATTATAGTGATTCTTTATGGTGAATTAAATCCGGCAATCACATATAGTCTTCGGAGAGAAAAGCGGGGGGGCTTTTAAAAATCTGGCGATCGATTTTGTCCCCAAATTTGGGTTGAACTATTACAAATTGTAGTTATTGAGGTAAACATGATACTTTTCGGTTTACCTCTTTTTCTTTCATTTGGCTTTCAAAGGTTTTCTGCTACTTCAGGGATGGTTTCGAATCCGTTCTGCCAACAAGATAGTGTCAATAGTTTTGCGCAAATTTTAAAATCCCCTTGTAGTGGTTGAATTCAATCTATATACTCATATGATTCATCTGCGATTTCGTTCAGATGATCCATATTCATATAATTCTTGCACCCCCAGCGGCTGTTTGCCACATAACGAAGTCTGGCACAGACTAGCATCAAGGCGCTTGCTCCATCGGGAAATGCGCCTATGGCCTTCGTCCGTCGTTTAATCTCCCGGTTGACCCGCTCCATAGCATTGTTGGTACGGATCTTACGCCAATGCTCTGTAGGAAAGTTCATATAGGTCAGAGTTTCCTCTATGCCTTCTTCAACTTTTCTGGCAGCCGCAGACAATTTCATCTCACGAAGTTTATCGGCTACCTGTCTGGCTTTCTCCCGTGCTGCCGCTTTGCTTTCCTGGGCATGGATTGCTTTAAGCATTAAGCTCACGACACGCATCTTCTTCCGGGGTGTTACCGAGAAGATATTTCGGTAGAAGTGTACAGTACAACGCTGATATGCGGCATCCGGGAAGACTTCGGGTATAGATTCCAACATACCCAGGTTCTTATCTCCGATAATAAGACGAACGCCCTGCAGGCCACGGCTTTTGAGCCAGATAAAGAAGTTCTTCCAGCTTTGCCTGTCTTCCTTGAGGCCTTCTGCCGCACCAAGAATTTCTCGTGATCCTTCTTCGTTTACACCGATGGCAACCAGTACAGATACGTTCTGGATCTCGCCACCCCAACTGCGTTTTAAGTAAATGCCATCTACATAGACATAGGGATAGGCCCCGGTGAGGGGACGTGTACGCCAGGCTTCGATGTGTGTATAAGCCTTTTTATTTAAGTTGCTGATTGTGCCCGGCGATACCTTTGTGCCCCACAGGGCTTCGGTGATATCCTCCACACGACGGACGGATACTCCGGCCAGATACATTTCGATGAGTGCTTCTTCCACAGAGGTTTCCCTGCGGCGATAGCGTTCGATAATCGCTGTCTCGAAGGAAAGCCCTTTTAGCTTAGGAACTTTTAAGTCTACATTACCGGCAGTGGTCTGCAGCTTACGGTTGTAATGACCGGCCCGGTAGCCCTGACGGTTTGCGGAACGCTCGTATTTCTGTGCATTAACGAGATTCTCCGCTTCGTGATCCAGTAAAGCATTCAGTGTTTCTTCGACACTGTTTTTTACCAAATCCTTTAATTCATTGTGGATTAATTCTTGATTCAACTGTATAATATTGTTGGACATGGGTAAATCCTCCTTGTTGATTTGGTGTGGTAACTTAATTCTACAAAAGGATTTACACCATGTCTATTTAATTTTGCGCAACTTATTGTACCTTATCGCCAACAAAATACATAGTAAAAATATTTCTGGTAGCATCAATTGTCTCTCTGCTGATGAAGATAATTATTGAAATATCTGCGTCAGTTATTGCATTTACAGATTTTTTATGATATTATGATTTTGCTTCAAAAAGAATAATTTTATTAAGTTTTTATAAAAAAATAACTTTGTAAATATATTATCACGCTTTTTTTAGCGGTTTCTGTAAAAGGAGAACGCAGATGTTAAGAGAGTTAAGAAATGTGGTTAAACAGAAAGGTCAGGGCATTATAGAGTATGCCTTATTGCTTTCATTTGTTGTGGGTATTGCTATGCTGCTGAACGGTTCCAATATTGGTGGCGCAGTGATAGGCGTGTTTGACGATGTGGCAAGTTATCTGGGAGGAGAAATTGGAGAGAATGCCTATGTAGCCGGTTTTAAGAAGTGGAGTTCGATGAAAAAAAGTGATCTTGAAAACGAAGATAAAACCGCACGTTTGGCCGCAGATCAGGCTGCATTGGATAATATCGCGGCGTTGTTCTATGGTAAGACAAAGGCTGAGATTCTTGCTTTGATTGGCTATGGTTCAGTTGATAATTATCACTTTTATGGAACTACAGATGCTAATAATGATGGGCCTAAAGGGGACGAGTATGGTAATAATAAGTATAGCACGTTGCTGTTAAACTATGTGGATAAGAATACTCTAAATGAATCCGGTATTGACTTAAGTTACAATGAGGTTCATTTATCAACTGGATGGCTGCAGGGGACGGATGCAAATACACAAGCAAAAAAAGCGGATTGGACATCGACAGGTACTAATACAAGATACTTTTATTCTGATGGAATGATAAACAATCAATATGGGAGTCAGGTAAGGGCGCAATTTCATCTTGGAGCTGATGGCAAGGTAGATTCTGTGCGCGTATATGCTGTACAAAATAGGGCAAATACAAGCGGTCGATTTACTCAGATTGATGGACTTGACAGAACCTATGATGCAAATGGTGCACATGCAACGGGAACAAATTGATAGGGAAGTAGTATATTATATATTATGGTTGGGTAATTTATTGAATATTATGCTTTTGCTTTAGGAGATGCAACTTTATTAAGCTTTTATAAAAAGACTAATTTTCAAACACATTACCATGCTTATTTAAGCGGTTTCTGTAAAAGGAGAACGCAGATGTTAAGAAGGTTAAGGAATGCGGTTCAACAGAAAGGTCAGGGCATCATAGAGTATGCCCTGTTGCTTGCATTTGTTGTGGGGATTGCCATGATGCTGAACAGTTCCAATATTGGTGGCGCAGTGAAAGGCGTGTTTGACGATGTGGTGACTGTTTTTAGTGACGTTAAAGATTATGCTTCAGCATTAAAACATTGGGGAAACATGTCTAAAGAGGAGCTTTCTAAGGTTGAAAATGAAAAGCGACTCTCAATTGATCAAGAAGCAATGGCAAATCTTGCAGGTTATTTTATTGGACTAACAAAGGCGGATTTGTATCCTTTGTTTACAAGAGCGGATACTGTTTGGTCGAACAAAGTTATTCTGCTTGGTCATTTAACTAATAATGAGGATGGCGGAATGAGTTTTGTAGCCAACGGAGATTCAATATCCGATACAGGTAAGGCAGAGTTAGAAGCACATATATATAATTGGCTGCAACAAGATTATGGGAAAGATGGACTTATGATAGTTCCAAGGATTATAATCCTGAAACAAGGTATTTATTTTCTGATTACGCATTGGGTAATGATACAGGAAGTACGTTTAAAGCTGCTGATAATAAAACCTATGATAGAGGCGGTATAAAGATTAAGCTTCTGTATGATAATAGTGATAAAGTCGTGGCAGCTAAAGTTGTTATGGATTCATTTAATAATAGCGGTAGTGCAGGTGCCAATAGTTCTAAAGGTTTAAGTGTTACTAAAATAGGAAATCTTCCGGCAACTTATAATGACGATTTTGACACTAATTTCAACAAAAATGAAGTACTCAAACAGCTAAATAATTAATTGCAATTCATGGTAGGTCTATTTCACTAGATACATTTCCTCCAGTGTCACTAATCTCACCTCTCCCTTTTCCTGTTTTTCCAGTAATGCATCGGTAAAACCGGATTTGGAGAAGATGTAGTAAAAACATTCGTCATTCGCGTTGGTGAAGAGAGAAGCGTAAGCGCGAATTAAGTTCAATTCCTCAATATCTGTTTTTTCATTTTTATATTTACAGGAACCGATGATAAACCGGCGTCCGGCTTGCATGTTGTTCTCTTTGGAAGCAAGAGCGACAATGTCAAGCTGGACTTCTTTTTTTTGTATGGGATCCGGTCCCCACCATTCGCCGATTTCGTGGATGGCAAAGGGCAGATTCGCTGCGTAGTATATAAGATACTGACGGCAGATGTCTTCGAAGACAGGTCCCATGTAGGAGGAAAGGTAACTGCCGATGGCTACATCGTAATTTCGTGCAATGGTGCCTGCACTGATAGGCATCATGTTGCCGGGTACGAACCGATACCAGAAACGGAAGAAGGGATCGGCGATTTTGTACAGAGTTTTCCGTTCCGCCTTTTCTGTGACAGGTTTGATCTTTTGAATGATGCCCAGCTCTGTAAGCACATGAATATATTTTGTGCATTTTGCGGTTTCCAGCCCCGTACGCTGGGAGATTTCATGTAACTTAGCGGCGTCGTTGGCAATGGCGGTGAGGATGGAATTGTAAATGGCAGGTTCGCGCAGTTCCTGCTTCAGTAGGTTTTGCGGTTCTTCAAACAGATAGGCAGAAGTGTCAAAGAAGTTTTTCAGTAAGGCGTCTTTGAGACTGTTTTCAACAGCCAGCTTGTTGATGTAATGGGGTACGCCGCCGGTAATGCCGTAGATGAGCGCATTGGTTACCGGGGGCAGTTCCGGATGAAATTTTGCGGCGTCCAGATAGGTGAGGGGCTCGATTTTAAATTGCGCGGTGCGCCGGCCGAAAAGG
>Ga0256405_10006191_pt1 | contig 19506 bp, 13 predicted proteins | sample RumenRJG_02DNA_FD_189096 | JGI IMG/M metagenome (GOLD analysis project Ga0256405, IMG submission 189096) | Bovine rumen microbial communities from Lethbridge, Alberta, Canada - RJG_02 | ecosystem: Host-associated > Mammals > Digestive system > Stomach > Rumen | place: Canada: Alberta... | reverse complement strand
CCGCACGAACCTTATAATCCTTATAGAAACGAATAGATATCTTACTCATTGGCCTCCTTATTGATTTCAATTCCTAATATCTGCTGAATCTCAGCCAGTGTCTGGTCTATTTTAGCATCACACTCCTTTTGGATTGGTGAATCTTTGAGCGAATCAAGTACCTGTCCCTGTGATTCTGATTAATTACATAACCGATAGTTTGATTTATCCTGAGGTGGTCGCAATTTTCGACCAGTTCCTTCATTCTCTTTCTGCCAGAACTCTTCCTAAGAACGTATCCGTGAATGCCCGTTGGAAATTCAAGTTAATCATTTCAATAATCCCAATATCGTTTCAGGTGATGTCTGCAACTTAGTGACTGCACACAAGCCTGCACCCATATCCTTCATGCTGGCACCTAAGAAATATACCTCGTCATCAATAATGAGGAAACGGTCATGATTCTTATGTGGTAACTGAACGAAATCTATGGCAGGGTATTGCTCATTATGTTTCTTCAAATCTACTTGGAACTGCTCATAATAGCGGCTATGTATTGTTGCCGATACACCATCTGAACGCTTATCTAACAGCGAAAGTACGCGGTCATCCACAAAGTTGTCTATTAGCACGATTCTACTCTTTGCACTTCTTACCAACTCTGAAACATACGCCCACGCATCCCATACACATCCTGTTTGGAATATCTGCTCCGGTAACAAGTTGGGGGACTGCTCGTCCATCTTTGTGAGTATGTGGTCAATCTTCTCGTCCGTCTCGAACTGGTGTTGTTCCAGATTAAGCACTTTCTGAAACAAGAAGGTGTTATTTTCCATAATCTGATGAACAGTAGTAAAAACGCGCATGATGCGGATATTCATTTCTACTGCCGTGTCAGATCCTAATACACTACTTAACATTCCAATGCCATTGCGTGTGAAAGCATAAGGAAGTGTTCTTATCTTTGATATATCTTTTGTGGTCACAAATTGTGACCGCAAAAGTGCAATTGCCTTATTCTCAGTTGCTTTTGCGGTCACGATTTGTGACCGCAAAGTATTCCAGTCATCTTCGGTGAGCTGAAACATAAAGTCATCTGGAAAACGTTTTATGTTACGTTTTACCGATTGGTTAAGTACCTTGGTTTTAACACCATAGAGCATGCCCAAGTCGAAATCAACCATCACTTTTTGACCTCGAATAGTGCGAATCAGGCTCTCAATGTCTGCATTCTTAAGGTCGTAACGGACTATTTCCACTGGCAACTGGTCACAATTTGTGACCGGTTCAATGATATCCTCTTTTTTATTAACTCGTTTCTTTGCCATATTATTCTTAATTGCAAATTATTTCTTTTAACCTCTGTTCTATCATCCTCCAATCCTGATTTAAATTTACAGTACTGACTCGGATGACATGATTTGTATTCTTATAGACATACGAGACATCGAGCTCTGTATCAACCGTAGGATACACAAGGATTCCTCTTGTGTCCTTTGTATGCGGCTGTGCGTCATTCTCCTGGTTCATCACGTATGTGAGAATCTGCGAAAGATGGTCACGACGGATTTTTCCTTTCTCTCCGTATCGTGAAGCCAATGTATCGTTTCAGCAGGAAGATGTGGGATGTTGCTACATTATTCATTGATCTGTTCCTTTAGAGGGTTATACTTACTATTTCGTGGCTTCGCCATCTGTCTGCAAAGGTACGAAAAATAGGGCAGATTATTACGAGTATGTGTTATTTATTAAGAGATTTTAGTAACACTATACTCTATCCATAGTGTAGCCAGCTCCTAAGTTGCTTCTTGCTGCTCCTTGCTTGCTCCTATGCTTACTTGTGAGTATGGCTGGAATATGGTTTCTATATACCTACACTATTGCCGCTTCCCGCATGACCCGATTCGTCCATAGTGTTTTATTTCTTGTTGGGTCATCTTTAAATACCGCATCAGTATTTCCTCGGTGAACAGGGATCTACAATAGTAGAAATTTAATATGGTCTTACACCGTCGCCTCTCGCAGTTGCTTCCACTCCCGCATCTACAATAGTAGAAATTTAATATGGTCTTACACCCGCTTCACGCGCTGGGGGTCGAGGTCGTAGATCTACAATAGTAGAAATTTAATATGGTCTTACACCGTCGTCGGTCAGTTCCCACTTGTCGAGCTGATCTACAATAGTAGAAATTTAATATGATCTAACACCAGAGTATCAAGGGCGGTTCCGTTCGTGGTATCTACAATAGTAGAAATTTAATATGATCTAACACCCAGAATCTGCTTGTACTCGTCGCCGCTGCCATCTACAATAGTAGAAATTTAATATGATCTAACACCCTCAGCAATAAGGAGTGGATGATCCAGCAGATCTACAATAGTAGAAATTTAATATGATCTAACACCGGGGAGGTGTAGCCCTGGTATTTCATCACGATCTACAATAGTAGAAATTTAATATGATCTAACACCATTTGCAGGCAAAAGTACTGATTTTAATCGACTTAGCCAAATAATTACCATAGAATTTACGCCTTATACGGCTTTTCAACCATAAACTGCAGCCATTTTTCGTTTTCTATCTTCTTCGTTTGAGGGTTCATAAGCAGGCAGAGACCTTTCAAAGCGATGTGGTATGCACCATTGGCATCGGCATCTACAGGTAGTTTTGATATCCAATTGCCGTCAGCATCCTTACCCTTTTCCACTTCATCTGTAGTGCAGAACTGCCTGCCGTCATGAACTACGGGCGAAAGGATATAATCCTCTCTTGTATCGGCATTGCTGTTACGCATTTGCAGAGTAGTCTTGAACGCATAGAATAGCGTACTATAGAATGACGCATTCTTGATGTCAGCTTCGATTCCCCCAATAAACGCCTTGATATCCATTCCTTCTTCAAGCGTTATACCCTTATTGCCAAAAGCCTGTACGATTTCCTGCGTGGGGTAAATATTCTTAGGCTCTTTCTTGTCAGTATCAAACACGATGCGTTTGCCATAGGTGTTAACCGTCCACACGTTCTGAAAATCCGTCTGATAAGTTTTGAACTTGCGGTAGTCGAACTCGAACTCTATGTTGCCGTCCTTCATCTCAATCCGCTCCATCTTCATGAAGAATTCTTTGCGCTTCTCGGCATTGGTGATGTCGTTGAAGTTGAAGTGGTTGACGAACCCCGTTACTGGATCAATCTTTGACGTGTAGGCAGCGGGAATGTAGAAGAGAAATCCTGTTTGCTTGCCAATGTCAGTATAGTTGGCCACTGGCTCTGTTAATTGGTAGCCACGAAGGATGCCACCTTCATTAGCCGTATCCACATCCTTGAAAGACAGATAGTTCAACTTGTCTATCAACATCTTCTCGAATTTCTGATACACCTGGCGTTCCACCTTGAAACGGCCACGTTTGAATCCTCGGTTCAGGTCTTCGAGAACAACGATGGCATTATGCTCTATCATCATCTTGGCTATCTCATGTACAACGGTAGACAAGAAACCTTCTTTTAGGTCCTTGATTTTACCTACGCTTTGCCAACTCTTTCTGGCTTGGTCTCGTTCATTCTCACGCTGTTTAAGCTTTTCCTGATAATCATAGTTGCCAACCACATTGAAGGTCTTCTGCTTGAGAATCTCCCCATGCTGATTGATAAGGGTAAGATATACCAGATGGCGCTCGCCACGATCTATCCCGATGATGTTTACGTCAGGATTCTCCTTGATGTATTCTAACACCTTCTCATTAATCTTCGGCCTTTTGGGAGCATTTGCATTGAACACGATAGGCACGTGGAACTGATAGAAGAACTGCTTGGTGTATCGTCTGTCCTTGATGATTTCGTGGTGCACATCTTTCACGATGACCTGGCTAATATAGGCCTTTTCTTCTGCAGTCAGTTCTGCTTCTGTTTTTTTGCCATTGAAATACTGATAGAGGCTGCGATATATGGCATCAGGGATGGGCTTTCCTTCCTTATTTCTTCGATTCAGCATCTTGGTGCCCACCTTATGCGACACTGGCTTCTTGATGCTTTGGGGACGATAGAACAGCTCTGCCTGACCTCCCAACTTGATGAACAGGTTGCTGAGATTTTCTTCAGAGAAGAGGCATTCCCAGTACATGGTATGGAGATTCTTGCGACCATGAGCGCCCTCTGCATAATCTTTGTTATATAGTTGGAAGAGATAAAGTTTTCCAGTTTCTACCCATTCGTCAACTTGTTTTTGGGGAACCTCTATGAAACTGAGTTTATATGATTGCGCAGCAACCTCCATGTAGAAATCATTGATGTTCTCGTATGATTCTGTAGGAGAATACTTAAAGCCAAAAGACCCCCAATCTTCATGGCGACTGATAGCATCTTTGTAGTAATCTATCAGTTCGTGCACCTTCTTGATATCAACGTTTTTTGAATTCTCTTTGAATGCCAAATATATCTTTTGGATTCGCTCAGACGGGTGGAACTTGCTTATTCCGTTCTGGCTGAAGAATGAATTAGGCAGGTCCATGTAAGGTTTGGAATAGTTTCTGCAAACCATTTTCTTGAACGTCGGCTCGTCAGCTTCTATCTTGCAATTAAAGTCTAACGTGCCTTTGACGTTCATAATACCCAGATACGATAATCCGTCCTTGAACAATAATACAGCTTTGTTCGTCTTTTCCTTGTTGATGCCCCATCCTGCACCAAGCGAGGGTGTGTCGAACTTCAGCTTTATCTTGCCTGTATCAGAAAGCTTCTTGGTGAGGAAGTTCCTTACTCTTGTGTGTACCAATATCACATTTTCCAGTTCTGCGTAGAGCGGCAGGAACTTGTTATAGAAGTCGCTGTCCAATTCGTTTTCCAAGGATACCAGAAGTGCTCCGCACTTGTGCAATACAAGCATGATAGCATCCAACAGCATCTTTACGTATTCCGTACCAACCTCATTATGGACGAATTGTGGTTTCTCTGCCGACTTGCACCAACACTGAAATTGCAACCATAAGCTATTGATGGAGTCAGCAGAATTAGTTAAAGCAGAGAAATACTGCGTGATAGAAACATCATCGCTAAAGCTCAGTTCTGAGAGTGAATAGGATTCTTTTTTCAAATACGCTTCCACCTTATTCCTGTTCTTCGCTGTCTGAATACCTCCAATTGCCTCAGCAACCTTGTCATAAAGATTCTCGTTAATTCTGTTCCAATGGCCATATAGGGAATGAGATACATCGGTTATTGATTTGGCTGAAATAAAGACACCTTCAGGGTTATACGTATCAATACTTAAAACCAAACCAGTCAGTTCTTTAACGACGTTGACGTTCTTTCCATTAATGTCGAGATTGGTAATACGATGATAGAAATGGTTTATCACCTCTATCAGCTGTTTCTCTGATTCAATGGGGCGAGCTATATCTGAGAGTGTTTCTCTGTCTGAAAGAATCTGCTTAAAGAGCGGCACCATTGTCAGCGACTTCTTCTTTGCAGCCAACTCTGGATGAGCCTGACGGTATGAGTTAACAAACTCATTGATGCCACGATAATTCTGTCCATCTTTTGCTACTCCACCCAGAATCTGGTTATAGTAATCTATACCATTTTGAGTTAAAACAGCATTATAATAGCTGACAGTAAATACATCCTCAATCATAACACCTTCAAGGAATGGAGCCATTTCTGTAGCTACCTGTTGGATGACTTCTGGACAAATCTCCTTGATGTTTTCAAATACCTCAATATTGGCCAGGAACTTTGGGAAGTTATCGTGAACAAGTCTGTAGGCGACGCCTGTACTGATGGCTTCACTACTATAGATGTTTCTCCTGTTCTCCTGAAAGCCTTCAAAGTAAACAGCAAACTTGTTGAACGTATCTAAAGCCTTATCATGAGGAAGAATACCGTTAATAAGCTTAGATGGCGTATCGGCCTTTACCAGTTCCTGATAGTGTTCAAACTTAGCTAACTTCTTACATATCTCAAGGCGCATCTTGGTTTGTGCTTCCTCCAATGCCGTTTTTGACTCGTCAGACTTCTCTTGGCGATTCCTTTCAATGGCATCTCTCAAAGGACACCAGTCAAGAGCCACACCTTTCAACGATTCGCTGATGCATATTTTGTGGTAAGCATCTATCAGCTCCTTCACTCTTGGATAATCCTCAGCTCTTTTGCCATCATGTTCCAGCACATGATTCTTTTCCATCCACTCCTGCGTTTTGCCCACAGGTCTCAACTCAAAGCGCAACGTCTTTGACACAGGATATAAGCCGATGAATTGTTTTAGGTCTTTCATATTATTGGAATTAGGATTGTTAATGTTTCAAGAATATATTCATATAGATTGTAAAAGCCAAAGAAGCAATTGCAATTAATAACGCAATTATGGATATTGTATTTGAACGCTTTGCTATCTTATTGGCATCCTTACTAATTGATTGGCTCATTCGTAGTTCCCTGAAGCCACCCTTAGCAATGAATTCTGCTCCGAAGTCGTTCATTTGAAAAATTAAGAAAGGTTTAGGTCCATTTATAGTTCCTATATTGGCAGTACCAAATTGTTTAAGCATATCGGCGAGTTGTGAGAATTCTTCTTCTGACAAACCACACTCTTCACGACAAAACGCTATCTCACGTCTTGAACGGGATTGGTTCGCAGACTTCATTGCTTCGTCCGCAGCATTCTCTATCTTATCTCTATCTATCAGGTCACTTATTACTGACATATTATATTTTCAATTTTTCGTTTTACTTCAACAGTTTTCTACCTTCATTATCCTCCAGCACCTGCATCTGCTGGATGGCAATCTGATTGAGTTTGATGAGTCGCTCGCCCTGAGGCATACCATCGTTGATGAGCACAGCGTTGATATTTTCCATATTCGAGAGACAGATGAGCTCATTAATGGTGGCATAATCGCGGATATTGCCCTTGAGTTCTGGATTGGCCTCGCGCCATTGTTTGGCAGTCATGCCAAACATCGCCATATTCAATACGTCGGCCTCCTCGGCATACTTCATTGCTGCTTGCTCACGAGTTACTTCTGCAGGAATAAGCTTACTCTTAATAGCATCTGTATGAATACGGTAGTTGATTTTCGAGAGCTCGCGCTTGGCCGTCCAACCTATCTGTTCTTGCTCTTTGGCTTTCAGGCGTTGGAACTCCATCACCAGATAGAGTTCAAACTCCACAGACACCCAGTTGGCAAATTTGAAGGCGATATCAGAACGGGCATAAGTTCCCCCATAACGTCCTGCCTTCGTTATAAGCCCTATCGCGTTTGTAGCATCAATCCATTGAGTTGGCGACAGAGTGAAGGCATTCAATCCTGCCTGACTCCTAAACCCCTCGAATTCGAGGGGGTTAAAACTTGGGTTGTATAGCGTCTCCCACAATCCGAGATACTCAATCGTGTTGCGGTTACGCATCCAGTTGCCAATCACCCCGTTAGGGTCGATTTCGTTCTTCTGTTTAGCGATGTCTGTAATGCAGATGTAATCAATACTGTTGACAGTCATCGTTCGGATGTTCACATCCTTAACAGTCATTATATTTTGCTTTGACATATTTTTTTTCGTTGGGATTATACTTTTCAAAACAATCTGTGTCTTCACGCCTTGGGCCATCCTACTTCAGCAGGTTTAAGAGTTCTACATAGTGGCCCTCGGAAATGCGCTCCTGCTCGAACAGCAGGCGGGCTTTCTCACCAAAGTCACCAATCACCACGCCTTCGTTGCCTGGCTGATAGAGTGAAAGGTCATAGCCGTATTCTGCGGCAATCTGCTGAATCTCCATGCTCTCGGCCAGATGATCCTGCAATTCCTCCTCGGTAAGCAGGCGCAGGTGGCGCAAGCAATAGCAAAGCGACTGATGGCTGACACCAAACAACTGCTCTACACGTAGCATCGTGGCGATGGAGATATGGCGGTTTACAATCTCTTCCGATGGTATCGCCTCTAATACGCCTGCCTGTGGCAAAAGCAGCGCCGAGGCAAAGGCGTTAGCGTTGATTTCTGAAGGATCTTTCTCCATGCCGGGGATGCCACAGATGTGTGGTTTCTGCTCTTCATCGTAATATAGATGAAACAGCTCGTGGCAAACGGTGAAGTGTTGGCGGCCACGCGAGTTGTTCGAGTTGATGAGCATGAATTTTGCCCGTCCATCGGCTGAACGCATTGAAAGGCCGCAAGCCTTCTCTGAAAGGGGACGGTAATTCACCATAATCCCCAGTTTGCGCAGCAGCGTTTTCGTATGGATGGGTTCTGACGGACTCAAACCCGCCTGTAAACGCATTTTCAACGCCAGCTGGTCGATTGCTTCTTTCGCTAACTTCTTCATTCCCCAAGCATTTTCTGCAGTTTCATATACTCCAGCACCACTTGTTTAAAGCGTGCCACTTCCTTCATGTCGCCCTCTGTCAGCCCGTCTGTACGGAAGGCGCAAACCATCATTTGGTCTTTCACCGTCTGCACATCTGGTTCGAACAGCAATTCCAATTCACAACCCAGCAAAGATGCCGAGCGTTCCAGCACCTCAAGCGGAGCCTCGCGTTCGCCAGCCTCATAGTTGGCATACGCACTACGCCCGATACCCAGATAGCCGGACATCTGCTCTTGCGTCAGGTCATTTGCCTCACGCAGCATCTTCAGGTTCCTCCCAATCACTTTGTTCATAGCTCTTTCATTCCTCGCATCTAATTACGTGGCAAAATTAATAACAATATTTTAAACTACAAAATATTTGCCACGCTTTTTTACATTTTACAAACAACATTTTTTTTGCGTTGCAGCGTTGCAGTGTTGCAGTTCCAAAATAGATTCTATGAAAGTCAAAAATTAACTCTATATTTATATATAAATATAGAAGTATTTTTAGGGTATGGAAATACCCTTTAGAGAACTGCAACACTGCAACAAGTGCAACGTCAACTGAATCAGAAAAAATTATCGCAGAAAAATGAAAAATTTCTTTGCGAAGTATTCGTGAACCGCAATGCTTGTTTCGTACCTTTGCAATGTGATTCGAAAGTAGCCCGCCCGCGCCCCGCAAACAGGCCATTTGCAAAGCAAAAGCAGCAGACTTAGAGACACAAAGTGGACCCATTAAACATTGACCATTGACCATTAAACATTAAACATTAAACATTAAAGATTAAACATTAAACATTAAACTGTGTTATGATATTTTCGGCAAAGATACAAATAATTACTATCTCTCTCGTCTGTCGTTATTACCCCACTTCTTGTCGTAGCGTCCTTCAGTATCGACTTTGCCGCCAAACATATTGAGTCGGTAGCGCACGTGGAGCATGGCGTAGGAGTTGATACTGTTGTAGCGGGTGTCGCTGCGGCCGCTGGCATTGACCCAGCGTTCGTAGTTGGACTGCCGGCCTAAGAGGTCGTAGAAGTTTAGGGCTACGACGAGGGTCTTCGATTTGAGGAAGGTCTTCGATACCTGTCCGTTCCAGATCAGCTCGTTGGTATTCGAAGAAGGGTCGTTGTAGCCTCGGCGGCTGTTCTCGTGGAGGTTCGTGGAGATTTCGAAACCATTGGGCAGGCGCACCATCATCTGTCCGCCATAGTTGAATCGCCAGGTGTCGAGGTTAGCCGTGGGCTGCAGCTCGTTGCGTGAGTGCTGGTAGTTTATGTTGCCGTCGAGCGTTAGCTCCAGCCAGTCGTTACGGAAACTGGCGTTCAGGCGCTGGTTCAGGTTGGTGGTCTTCGTGGTGTTTACAGCGGCATCTGCATTGCTCTGGGCTACGTAGCTCACGTAGTTGTTGTAGCGCAGACGGGTGTCGCTGCCTATGTTCCAGTGGGCGGCACTGTCGATGGCGGTGGTGAAGTTGAACCCTCCGTCGGCATTCCAATTGCCGTTGATGTTCTCAGGGCGCGATTCGCTGCCGCCTGTTTCAGGGAAATAAGTTACCTTGTTTGAAATGGCATTGCGGATGTGGCGGTAGTTCCCGTAGATCACAATGCTCCGTTTGTATTTCTGGATGTAGTTATTGTAATAGGCATTCAGCGAGTTGGTGAACTGCGGCTTCAGCCCTCTGTTACCCGTGGTGACATAAAGCGGGTTGGAGTCATCGCGTATTTCAAGCAGCTGTGTGATGTCTGGCTGGCGGGTGTCACCGCGGTAGGTGATGCGGATAGTCTGTTGGTCACTGAAGTTATAGTGGAAGTCGATGGTTGGCGTAAAGTTGATGACATGGCGCACGGTATCTACATAATGGCCATGATAGTCCTGAATGAAGTCCGACTGTTGGGGCTGTATCAGTATGCCTACGTTGTAGTCGTACTCTTTTTGCCAGTGGCGTAGGGTGAGACGTATGTTGTGGGTGTAGTTCTTGTACTCAGAATAGCGGCTCAGGGAGTCGTTAAGATAGGTGTCGAGCGTGGAATAGACCGTAGCCAGCCAACTGTCCCATTCGCTATACTCTGGTACAATGCCACTGAAGATGTTCTGAGGCAGACGGCTGAAGTCATAGGTCTTACGGTCGCTCTTATTCTGATTATAGCGCAGCTCATAGTTTGCCTGCAGGTGAGCACCCTTCCAGAGCGGTTCGCTGTAGAGTGCACTGAGCACGTAGCCCTGATTGTCGGAGGGTGTCGTGTTGTAGCGGGCGGTGTAGTAGGAAGACCCTGAGCGATGCAGGTTCACTTCGCTGTTCGACACGTTGCGGTTGGCGTTGTCGCCCATGGATCCCTCAACGCGCAGCGTGATGTTACGGCCATGCGGATTCAGACGGCGATACAATTGCAGCATTGCCCATGCATTCTTGTTCTCGCCATAAGAGAGGCTGGAGCCGCTGCTGCTGTTGACAAGGTATGGACTCAATGATGCTAATGAACCCAATGGGTCGGTAGCGTAGAGATAGGGATCGTGGTCTTCAGCTTCTCGCCATCATCGTAGTTCAGATTGGTACCTAGCATCTTACGGGCGTTCAGACCTCGGCGGTTCCACCATCCCGCATTTTCCTCCTTGTTATTGAAATTGCCCATCAGTACAAAGCGGGTCTTATCCGTGAAGCTGCTTCCCATGCCGCGTGAGGCATAGCGGTGCTCTGTGCCACCGGCAATGTCAAGATTGGTCATATAGCCTCGGTTCATGCCCCGCTTGATGGTGAAGTCGAGTACAGTTTCTTTGTTGCCGTCCTCAATGCCTGTGATACGTGCCTGGTCGCTCTGTTGGTCGTAGAACTTTACGCTTTGGATGATGCTTACAGGCAGGTTCTTCAATGCTGTCTCAACATCACCCAGCATGAACTCTTTTCCGTCAACTAATATCTTTTCAATCTTTTTTCCGTTGACAGTGATGTTGCCGTCCTCGTCGACCTCGGCACCAGGCATTCGCTTGATGAGCTCCTCAATGGGTGAACCCTCGGGCGTGCGATAGGCATCGGGGTTGTAGACCAGCGTGTCTTTCTTTACGATGACCTGTGCGGCTCGTCCCGTCACCACGGCCTCTTTGAGAATGACAGCATCTGGTGATAACAGCAGCGTTCCCAGTTCCATGCTCTGGTTGCGTCGCAGTGTCACCTCTCGCTGAATAGGTTGGTAGCCTATCGATGATATTTTTAAACGGTAAATGCCGTTTGCAGGAACCTCTATTGAGAAATTACCTCGGATATCGGTCACAGTGCCGCCCACGAATGTTGAGTCACGTTGTCGGAACAATTGAACGGTAGCCTGCATCATGGGCTCTTTCAGACCAGCATCTTGTACGTTTCCGCTGATGTTCTGTTCGCGGTCTTCTGATGACTGTGAAAAGGCACTGAGGGCTGTCAAGCCCCAAAGTGTCAGGAATGTGATGATATATCTCATCGCTTAGGTTTTTATGATGTGTTCTTTACAAAAACGAGGATGAGCCTGTTTCTTTTGACACCGCAATGCATTGCGCTTATTTCGTTAGATTTCCTAATATGTCGCGGGTCAGTTCTTTGGTGATGGTTCGCGTGGCGGCACTGGTGGCATTCTTCACCACGCGCTCCTTGGCTGATTTGCGACTCTTGGTCTTCTTACCAGATACCTTGTCGCTGACCCAAGTGCCTAATAGGGTGGCAAGGGTTGAGGTGATAGCAGTGAGAACGGCCTTCCATACCTTACTCATAATACCTGGCTTCTTTTTCTTCTCCTGCTCTGCTTGCTCTTCCTGACTTTCTTGCACTTCCAGTTCATTCTGTGCCGCTTCCCTCATCAATATCTCGTAGGCACTTTCACGGTCCTCCGGATTATCGTACTTTCCGTAGATGCGACTTTGCTTGATGATATCGAGTCGCTGTCCTTCTGTGATGGCACCAATCTGCGATAGTGGGAATAGTATCTTGGCGCGCTCTACCATGCTGGGAGCACCTTTCTCGTCGAGGAATGAAACTAGGGCTTCGCCTGTCTCCAGATTCATGATAGCTTCGTCAGTCTTGAAGTGGGGGTTAGGACGGAAGGTGTCGGCAGCAGTCTTCACGGCTTTCTGGTCTTTTGGTGTGTAGGCACGAAGGGCATGTTGCACACGATTACCCAACTGACCGAGGATGCTCTCTGGGATATCCGTAGGATTCTGAGTGATAAAATAGATGCCTACGCCCTTAGAACGAATGAGGCGAATCACCTGTTCAATCTTGTCGAGGAGGGCTTTCGAGCTTCCGTCGAACAACATATGCGCCTCGTCGAAGAAGAATACGAGCTTCGGTAAAGGCAGGTCGCCCACCTCTGGAAGTGATGAGTACAACTCGGAAAGCAACCACAGCAGGAACGTACTGTATAGCTTGGGCTGCATCATCAGCTTATCGGCAGCCAGCACATTCATAATACCTTTTCCTCCCTCTGTCTGCATCAGGTCGAAGATGTCGAAAGATGGCTCGCCAAAGAACTTGTCTGCACCCTGCGCCTCCAGTTGTAGCAGGGAACGCTGAATAGCACCAACGGATGCTGACGATACATTGCCATATTGTGAGGTGTACTCCTTAGCATGTTGTGATACGTAATCGAGCATGGAGCGCAAGTCCTTCAGGTCAAGAATCAGTAATCCACGTTCATCAGCTACTCGGAATACGATGTTCAGCACACCATCCTGTGTCTCGTTAAGTCCCAACAGGCGCGATAGCAACTGTGGCCCCATCTGACTGACGGTGGCACGCATGGGGTGACCCTGTTCGCCGTAGACATCAAAGAAACGTACCGGACAGGGTTGGAACTCAGGATTCTCGATGCCGAATTCGGGTAGTCGCTTCTCAATGAAACCACTCATCTTTCCTGCTTGCGAGATGCCACTGAGGTCGCCTTTCATATCTGCCATAAAACAGGGAATGCCTGCCTGACAGAAAGTTTCTGCCATCACTTGCAGCGTCACAGTCTTACCCGTACCTGTGGCTCCTGCTATCAGTCCGTGGCGATTAGCCATCTTACCAATGATACTTAATGCTCCGTTTGGGCAATGGGCAACGTATAGCCCTCGTTCTTTGTCGTACATATCTTTAAGGCTTAATTCTTAATGCTTAATGCTTAATGCATAATACACCCTATAACTTTTTAACCCTTTAACTTTTCAACTCTTAAGAGGTGCTGTTGCTTCTCGCAGCCATTCTTTTTCTTCTGTTTCGAGGTAGGGTGACAGACGGTTATAGACCATTCGGTGATAATCATCAAGCCACTGACGCTCCTCTGGTGTTAGCATCTCAATGATGATAGGAGTCTTGTCAATAGGGCAGAGCGTGAGCGACTCGAACTGGAGGAATTTTCCGAATTCGGTCTCCATATATGGTACGATGAGCAAGGTGTTTTCCGTACGAACACCAAATTTGCCCGCCAGGTAGATGCCTGGCTCATCGGTGATAGTCATACCAGCCACAAGCGGGGCGGGTTTCCATTCCATGCGGAACTGATGAGGTCCTTCGTGAACATTCAGATAGGTACCTACACCATGACCCGTACCGTGCAGATAGTTCAGTCCCTCGCGCCACATATCCTTGCGCGCTAAGATATCTATCTGGGTACCACTGCTACCACTGGGAAACTTACACAGTTCTATCTGGATATGTCCCTTGAGTACCAGCGTGTAGATTTTCTTCTGTTCATCTGTTACAGGTCCAAGAGCAATCGTCCGGGTGATGTCAGTAGTGCCATCCAGATACTGTGCACCACTATCCAGCAACAGCAGTCCTTCGGGCTTCAAGGGGATGTCGGTCTTGGGTGTCGCCTCATAATGTACAATAGCACCGTGAGCCTGATAACCAGCTATCGTGTCGAATGAGATATCACGGTATAGGGGCTGCTCGGCTCTGAGTGAAGTCAACTTCTCGTCGATACTGATTTCCGTCTGTCCACCAGCCTCTACAGCAGGCTTCAGCCACTTCAGGAATTTTACTAACGCGATACCGTCTTTGATCATCGCTTTGTGGAATCCCGCAATCTCCGTTTCGTTCTTCACGGTCTTCATGCGTTTTACAGGCGATTCGGCCTCGATAATCTCCCTGCTCACTTTCTTATAAAGACTATAGTTCACCTCATCGGGGTCAAGCAGGATGTTATACTCAAAATAGTCCTTGAGTCCCTTCCCTACGTTCTCGTAATCATCTACCGTGATGTTCTCTGCTTTCAGATAAGCCAACACCTCTGGTGTCAGTTTTCGCTGGTCAACATAGAGTGTCGTCGTAGTCGATGAGATCAACAGATAACTTACGAACACAGGATTGCAGTGAACGTCGGTGCCTCGCAGGTTCAGCGTCCATGCAATATCATCGAGGGCAGACATCAGCATTCCGTCTGCGTGTTGCTGGCGCAATGCCCTGCGGACACGACTGAGTTTGTCGTGGGTTGCTTCGCCTGCATATTCCAAAGGAAAGATCTCTACGGGGTTTAAAGGGATATCAGGACGGTCTTTCCAAATTTGAGCTAATGGATCCAAATTGGTGCGAAGGGTGATACCTCCCTGGTGGCGCAAATCGCCCATCAACTCCTTCACAGAGTTTGTGGAGTTCACCATTCCGTCAACGCCCACCTCGGCACCAGCCTCACATTCTTTCCCAATCCATTCTGCAATTGTTGGTGTACCTTCTATCTTCAACTTCATCAACTGAAACTCCGTATCTCTCAGTTGCCCTTCCGCAGCGATGAAATAACGGGAGTCTGTCCATAGGGCAGCACTGGTCAAGGTGACGACAGCAGTTCCTGCCGAGCCATTGAATCCACTGATAAACTCACGACCTTTCCAATGATCAGGAATATACTCTCCCTGATGCGGATCTGTACTGGGGAAAATGAATGCTGCCAGGTGTTCGCGACGCATCACCTCGCGCAGAGCTTCTAATCGTTGGGCTATTGTCATTGTTTTTATTGCGTTATTACGATATATCGTTATTACGTTATCACGTTAAAATTATCCCCCAATAACAACCTTCATCCCATGTGCCTCTAACTGCTTTTTGCAGCGTTGCAGGGTCTCTTCAGAGGGGGCTGCCATTGGATAGCCTTTCGGGTTGAAAGTGCTTCCCATTCTGCGATGTTTGTCCTTGCCCACATCGTGATAAGGGAGAAGGTTCACCGTAAATGGTTTACGGTTATTGGTTATTGTTGAGAGGAATCTCGCTGTGGCTTCGATATTCTCCTCATCAGCATTGATGCCTTCGATAAGGGGGATGCGAATCGAGAAAGAGGGTTTTTCGCACTCAGCTAAGTGTCGGATGTTTTGCAGTATCAGTCTATTGCCCACACCCGTATAGAGTCTGTGCTTCTCGCTGTCCATGAGTTTCAGGTCAACGAGGAACAGCTCGCACTCTTCTGCGATGGCATCCACAACCTCATGGGAGGCATAGAGCGAGGTGTCTACGGTGCGATGAAAGTTGCGGCGGCCTAACTCCTTCAGAATCTCCAGAGCATAGTCGGCATGCATCAGTGGTTCTCCACCACAGAGTGTTACGCCGCCACCACTATCTTCCATGATGTCACGCTCTTTTTCAATCTCTGCCATTAGCGCCTCCATCGTGTATGCCCGTCCGCATATCTCACGAGCCATCGTGGGACAGTCGTCCACCGTAAAGCCTTTCTCCAAGCATGTACCACAATGAATACATTTCGATTGCTTGAACAACTCCTGTGGCTCTGACGACCAACTCTCGGGGTTATGGCACCAGACACAACGCAACGGACATCCCTTCAAAAATATGGTTGTCCGTATGCCAGGACCATCGTTGATGGCATACCGCTTAATATCAAAGATAAGACTATAGGTCATCGTTTTCCGTTCGTGCTATGATTTCGTTCTGCAACTGTTCGGTCATATCATTGAAGTAGTCGCTGTAGCCAGCCACGCGAACCAGCAGGTCGCGATATTCCTCAGGATGCTTCTGGGCATCATAAAGGGTGGCTGTGTCCACGATGTTGAACTGGATATGATGGCCGCCAAGCTTGAAATAGGTACGAATCAGCGAGGCCAACTTTTTCTGGTCTTCCTCGCGCTTCAACAGTTGGGGCACGAAACGCACGTTCAACAGCGTTCCGCCACTCTTCGTCTGGTCGAGCTTTCCTAACGATTTGATCACTGCCGTAGGTCCGTGACTATCGGATCCGTGAGCTGGTGATGTGCCGTCGCTGATGGCGAAATGGGCAAAACGCCCGTTTGGCGTAGCACCGCATACGCTACCGAAGTAGTTATGGCAGGTCGTAGACAGCATATTCAACTGCGTCTTTCCACCGCGTGTGTTGGGGCGACCTTCAATCGCTTTCACCAAGTCATCATACACCCTTACGGCAATCGTATCGGCATACGCATCGTCGTTACCGAAGAAGGGAGTGTGATTCCTAATGTAATAACGCATCTTTTGGAGTTCTGGAGTTCTGGAGTTCTGGAGTTCCGACGAATGATCTGCGTCAGAACTGTTGTCTGCACTCCTGTACTCCTGCAACTCCTGCACTCCCCAGTTCTTGGCACATGCCTTCAGAATCTCGTCCATCGTGTAGCGCTTATCCTCGAAGACGTGCTTCTTGAGCGTTGTGAAGCAGTCAGTGATGGTGCCCAGACCCGTACATTGAATATAGGTGGTGTTATAGCGTGCACCTCCGCTGTAGTAATCCTTTCCTTTCTCTATGCAGTCGTCTATGTAAAGACTGAGGAATGTTGCTGGGGCATAGAGCGAGAACATACGCTCGATGTAGTTGTTCACGCTAAGCTTCAGGTTCACGAAATACACCATCTGCTTGTGCCACGCCTCGTAGAGTTCCTCGAAGGTCTTAAACGAACGTGGGTCGCCCGTCTCCAATCCCAGTTTCTTGCCTGTCTGCGGGTCGATACCATTATTCAGCGTAATCTCCAGTATCTTCGGGGTGTTCAGATAGCCAGTCAACAGATAGGCCTCTTTTCCGAACGCACCTACCTCGATACATCCGGAACAGCCTCCTTCGCGGGCATCTTCCAAACTCTTTCCTTCACGCACCAATTCTTGGATATAGGTGTCAGGATTGAAGATGCTGGGGTAACCGTGTCCCTGACGAATCACCTTGATACCTTCCAACAGGAACTCATCGGGGGTGTTCTTGGCGATATGGATGCTGAGGCCAGGCTGCAACTCGTGCAACTCTTCCTGAATCTCCAGTATCATATACGAGAGGTCGTTGGTGGCACTCTCTCCGTTGCGGTCTACGCCACCTATATTAATATTCGTGAAGTCATTATAGGTGCCACTCTCCAATGCCGTGACTCCCACCTTTGGAGGTGCTGGCTGATTGTTGAACTTAATCCACAGGCACGACAGCAGTTCCTTAGCATCTTCGCGTGTCAGCGTACCCTCTTGCAGTCCTTTTTCGTAGAAAGGCCACAGGTGCTGGTCTATATGTCCCGGGTTCATGGAGTCCCAACCATTGAGTTCCGTCACAGTACCCAGATGTACGAACCAATACATCTGAATAGCTTCCCACAAATCACGAGGTGCGTGAGCTGGCACCCAGCGACAGACGTCGGCAATCTTTTCTAATTCCTTCTTTCGTTGCGGGTTTTGCTCTTTCTCTGCCATTTGCTCTGCCAATTCCGCATGACGCTCTGCAAAGAGAATAGCCGCATCACATGAGATGGCCATTGCCTCCAGTTCCTGCTGCTTATCGGTAGCTTCTGGGTCGTAGATATAATCCAGTTCGCTGATGCGCTTCTCTATGCGCGCTTTCACGTCCAGCAAACCCTCATGATACATCTTTCCGTCCATTGCCGTATGACCAGCAGCACGCTGTTCCATGAACTCCGTGAAGACACCAGCATGATAGGCCTCTTCCCACTCTTTTGATACATGATTGAAGATGCGCTCGCGCTGCGTCTTTCCCTGCCAATAGGGAATCACCTCGCGTTCGTAAGTATCTATATCCTCCTGACTGATGGTGTAGCGTTGCAACTCTCGCTCATTCAGCATGTGCAGGTCTTCCACCGAATGACAGGTCAGTTCGGGAAACGTGGGCACCGCTTTGGGCAGCGGTCCTCGCTCGCCTACTATCAGTTCGTCGTCACCGATATAAAGTGTCTTCTTCTTGCATATCTCGTAGAAATTACGGGCTCTCAAGATGGCGATGGGCATTGTGCCATAATTCTCTTTATAGAAAGCCGTTTCTATGAGGGCACGCTCAATGCTCAGTGTCGTTGGCGTGTCGAAGTTCTGCTGGCGCAAGCGCTTGATGCGCTCGTTCATGCCGCCATTGTTTTCTGGATATTTAATGTTGTAGTTCATATGCTTCTTTTTGCTTGATATACTTCTTCTATGCTCATGGGCTTCTTGATGGTGCCTAACAGGCGGGCGCCCTTTTCTGTCATCGCATAATTCAACTCGTTGCGCAGGCCGGTGAAGTCGCGCCAGGGTTTTAATTTGTTGTAGCAGATGAAGTCGCGGAACTGTCCCTCTGCCTCCCATTTGTCCATCAGCTCGGGGATGAAATAGATGCCGGGCTCAACGGTAAACACAAATCCAGGCTCCAGCGGACGGGCCAGTCGCAGCGACTTGAAACCGAACTGCGTGCTTTTCACCTGTTCCTCGGCATAGCCCACATACTGTTCACCCAGGTTCTCCATGTTATGTACATCGAGGCCTACCATGTGTCCTAGTCCGCAGGGGAAGAACAGGGCGTAGGCTCCACATTCTGCAGCTTCTGCCGGGTCGCCCTTCATCAGTCCCAGTTCCTTCATGCCGCGTGCTATCTCTGTGGCTGCGGCGATATGGGCTTCACGGAAGGGCACACCCAGTTGCAGCTTGTCTACTGCGGCATAGAAACTGCGCAGATGGATATTGTAGACCTCTGCCTGACGATCCGTAAACTTCTCGCCGACAGGCATCGATGACGACAGGTCGCCAGCATAGTGCATCTTGGTCTCAGCACCGGCATCGAGCAGGAAGATGTCGCCCTCTTTCAGTTCATGAATAAACCCGTGGTTATGTAGCACCTGGCCTTGTACAGTAGCGATGGTGGGGAAGGCGAGGGCATTTCCGTGCCGACAAGCCACCTCCTCTACCGCTGCTGCCACCTCACTCTCATGGATGCCTGGACACACGGTACGATAGGCGGCAAGGTGCATTTCTGTGCTTAAGTCAACC
>Ga0256405_10006190_pt1 | contig 19506 bp, 16 predicted proteins | sample RumenRJG_02DNA_FD_189096 | JGI IMG/M metagenome (GOLD analysis project Ga0256405, IMG submission 189096) | Bovine rumen microbial communities from Lethbridge, Alberta, Canada - RJG_02 | ecosystem: Host-associated > Mammals > Digestive system > Stomach > Rumen | place: Canada: Alberta... | reverse complement strand
CACAGACGACGCTCCTTTTTCTTGACTGCACCCTATACGGACATTCGCAGACATGATACCATCGTCTCGCCCGAAAGGCAACCGGAAATGTCGGTCAGCGCGTCGAGCGGACAATCCTCCGGACGGCGCGAGCGCCGTCCGCCGTCTCCAGAATTATGACGTTCTCACCCTCCGCGAGCGGAACGCCAGTCCACGTGACGACCTTGACCTGATCCGGCGTCTGCGTTCCGACCGGATGTCCGTTGACGAGAAGCGTCACATCGCCGCAACTGGAAAATCCGACAACGGTTACGGCCGCATTGGTCGTTTCCGCCATCCTCTGCGAGCAGACGTGCAGCACGGGCTCCTTCGACCAGTTCGCCTTGTAGAAGTAGAACGCGTCCTTGCGCACGGACCTGTCGCGCGTGACGAGACCCTTGTCGTTTATGCCGTTCTTGCCTCCCTCGCGCCGCGCGTCCGCCGCGAAGTCGAACATGGCCCACACAAACGATCCCCATATGCACCCGTCCTGCGCGATAGCGCTGTAGTCCGCGGCATGAAGTCTGACCTGCGTCTCCTCTGGATGAACAGGCCCTCCCGGATCAAGCCGTCCCGCAGGAAGCGGGTCGAGATGCTCGAACGGATTTCCCCCGGCTCCGTATTCGGAGATTCCGAGAATGTCCCTCCCTGACGCATTGAACCAGTTCGCCATGTCCTCCTCAATCGTCGTGTCGCCATACCATCCGGGATACGCGTTGAACGCAAGCTGATCCGGAAGATCGTTGAGCCTGCGGCGCGCGGGACGGTCCGACGCCGCCACCACGGGACGCGACGGATCCATCCTCTTGATCTCTCCTCGCACCTCTTCGAGGATGTCCTCCATCCAGCCTTCCTCAGCGCGATCTTCGGGAACGTCGTTGTATATCTCGTTGAAGAGGCTCCAGGCGAAGACGCACGGGTGGTTCCTGTTCTGCGCCACCATCTCGCGCGCCTGCTGCAAAAGGTTGGCCTTGAACTTGGGCGAAGCCGAAAGCCAGTTTATCGCGGGCACCTCGCTCCACACCAAAATGCCCTTCTCGTCGCAGATGTCATACACGTGCGGACTCTGCGGATAGTGCGCGAGGCGCACTGCATCAGCGCCAGTCTCAGCAATGAGCGCAAAGTCGCGGTCTTCGTCTTCGGGCTTCGCCGCCCATCCGCAGAGCCCCGCATCCTGATGGCGGTTCACACCCCGGAGTTTGCGCTTGGTACCGTTCAGGTAAAAGCCGTCCTCCCTGAACTCGACAGTGCGGAAGCCGAACCGAACCTTTACCGAGTCGCCGCTTTCAATGGCGAACTCGCGCTCGTAGAGCTTCGGGCTCTCCGGAGACCAGAGCTCTGGATTCTCCACCTTGAAAACGCGCTCCTCGTCAGGCCCGCCGAGAATGCGTATCTTAGCCTTCACGGTTCCGTTCGTGTTGACGTCGAGCTCCACGCCGCACGCGCCGTCGGTGACGGGATCGATGCACACCTGCGGCGTCTCTATCCACTCGACGCCGCGGTAGATCCCTCCGAACAGGGTGTAGTCCGCCGAAAGGGGCGCGACGTCCGGGTCCCAGCGGTTGTCCGTGACGACCTCGAGCACGTTGTCCGACGAACGGAGCAAGTCCGTCACCTCGAACGCAAACGCAGTGAAGGCGCCGACGTGGCTTCCGGCAAACCTTCCGTTGACGTAGACCTCGGCCTTGCGGGACACAGCCTCAAACCGGACGAACTGCCGCATCCCCGGCGTCGGGTCCGGGAGCCTCCGCGAATACCTCGCGGCCTTGCGGAGATACGAGTCGGCTGCGATTGACATCCCGCTCGCGGGCGGTGGCTCGCCCGCTGGCGAGCCGTCCGCACCGTCGAGGGAGTTCCACGTGTGGGGGATGCAGACCTCCTCGCCGTCGCAAAGCCAACCCGGCCCCGAAAGCGAAAGCGTCTTCCGGGAATGCGCCGACGCCATCATGGAAGCAAGGGCGATTGCGAAAAGAACAGCGCCTTTCATTAGACTCCTACCAGACGCCGTTCTTGCGCTTCTCGTACATCGACTCGCCGACGGCGCGGGCGGCGCGAGTGAGCTCTGGGTACGGACGGTCGCAGACGTCGACGAAGCCGATCTCATATGCCTCGCCGTCGCCGCGCCCGAGAAGCGGCTGGTCGCGGTACTGGAACCAGTGGCAGCCGACGATCAGCGGGTGCTGGAGACAGCCCTCGACGAATCTGACGTAGCTGCGTGCGCGCTCGGTCTGGCTCCATACCGGTGCGAGGCCGGGCTTGAACATGCCGCGGTCGAAACAGCCGAAGTGGAACTCGCCGACAAGAATCGGCTTCTCGAACCCCTTAGCGAACATCTTCTCGGAAAGGTTGTAGACGGAGTTCGCGTATGCATTGACTGTAATTACGTCACAGTACTTGGCGGCGGTGCGCCAGAGGATTCCGGACTGCCTGAACCCGACGAATCGGCTTCCGAGGTAGAGCTTGCCGGGAGCCGCCCTCTCAAGCTCCTCCTTGCATATGCGGAAGTAGAGGTCTACGCCGCTCGCGGCGCGCCCTTCGCCGACGTCTGGAATCCACTTGTGGAACTGAAGCTCGTTGTCGACGAAGAAGCCGATGCACATGGGGTCCTTCGCCGCATGGGAGAGCGCAGGGTCCTCCGCAAACCTGTCCCGGATTGCCCGACGGAACTTCTGTTCGAAGTCCGGCGCGGAGAAGTCGTAGATATGGAACTTCGAGTGTCGCTTCACGCCCTTCGCACGCTCGAGGACGCTCGCCACATAGGGCTTGGCGGACTTGAGCGACAGCTCTGGCGCACTCCAGTTGCCCACCGTGTTGAGCCCCCACGAGTCGTAGCGCTTCAGCACGAAGTCGTAGTAGTCGTCGGCGAAGTCCTTCTTGCCGAACTTCTTCTCGAGGTTCCATATCGTGAACGCCATCTTCCCGTCCGCAGGGACGGGCGACTCGTACCAGTCAGGATGGAGCTTTCCGTTCGAGATGTCCGTCATGACGCGCGTGACGTCGAGCCCAACCGAAAAGAAGAGATGCCCCTCAGGAGTTATGAGCCACCACTTGCCGTCCACCTTCTCCGTGCGAAAGTGGCCTGTCGCCTTGAGCTGCGGGCCGTCCTTCCATCCGCCGAACCTGTCCCACTGCTTGGGCACGCTCTTCAGGTGGGCGCGTTCGGCGGCGAGGTCCTTGGCAAAGGTATCGTCGCTCTTCACCTTGAACTTCCAGTCGGCATGCGCGAACTGTCCGTACTTGTCGACAAAGGGAATGTACTTCGCGGGCTCCACCCTCCGCGACGCATCGGGCTCGCCTTCGAGCCGCAGGTTCGATATGCGCATGTCGCCGAGATCGTCAACTTCATCCTCATAGGGCCATTGCATCTGGAAGTGGACGGACGTCACGTGGGAGGTGTCGATCACGTACGGCCCGCGCGCATTCTCCGGCGCTCCGTAGATTTCGGGATGCGTGAGAAGGAGCCGCATCGTCCCCTTCTCGCCGGGATTAAGCCCGATGCCCGTGTTGACGGAGCGGTTCTTCTTGTTGATCGCAGTCGCGTGGTCTCCAGAGTCGCCGGACGAGATCCCCGCCGAGACGTGCATCGTGAGCCGCGACTGGCGTGTCTTCGAGAGGTTCTCGACGTCTACCGCGAGCCATTTCGCAGACGAGAAGTCGACGCCCTTGGGCGACTCCCACTTGATCCCCGTGCCCCACTCGGCGCTCGGGAACCTCACGCGGACGCAGTTGTCTCCTTCGTGCTCCATCTTCGCCTTGTAGACCGGTGTGAAGTCGTCCAGCGAGAGCGCTTGCGCGTGCGAAGCGGACGCCGCGATGGCGAGAATGAGTGCAATGCGTTTCATCGGCAGATTCCCCTTGTTCCCGTGATCAGCGGAATATGATCGCCATGCCGAGCTTGCGCTGGCACTCATAGCATCCGACATCGATCTTGTCGAACATCACGCGCGGATTCCCGTCGAGGTCGACGGATGGAAGGAACGAAAGACCTTCAGTAGTTCCCGCATTGAATGCAATGCATCCGGTCTTCAGTCGGAAGTCCCCCGCCGGGAAGTTCCTAAAGACGTCAATCGGCGTCGCATCCGTCAGGTTGTTGGCCTGGGTGCAGTTCGAATCGATCTTCACCGCCGTATATTCCGTCTTACCCGTCTCGGAGTTGCCGAGGACGATGTTATTGCGGAAGCGGACGCTCCACGACGTGCAGTAGATGCCGGCCGAGTCGTCAGCAAGCTCGCCTTCCACGGTATTCGCGACGATGGTGCAATTCTCGACCTTGGTTTCATTGTTATCGCCATAGAAACGAATGCCTGCCGTGCCGACCTTGACCGTTTCGCCGCTCGTGACATAGCGGTTGTAGGCAACGAGGCAGTTCGATATCCTGCCGTTCTTGGAATTGTATGGGACGTAGATTGCGCCGCCCGTCATGCCGTTGTCGGACGAGGTACCTTGCACAACATTGTTGGAAACGACACAATGCGTAAGCGTTGCCGGTCCGGAAAGTTCCACGCCTGCACCAGCGCCATTGCTGTTCGCCACGGCGGTTCCGCCGCGGATGACGCAGTTGGAAACGACGCCCGACGCCAGCCGCAGGTTGGCGCCAATGTTGTTGTAGCCGTTCTCTATGGTCAGGTTCGCGACGAACGCCCCGGCGTTGTTGACCTGCATCGTGCGGTGGCCTTGCGAGGCGACCGTGTTGCGGACGACGACCGCCTCCGGCGTCGCGCCAGTCCCGACAATGGTGATGGCCTTGTCGACGACAAGCTCGCTCGACGTCTCGTAGGTTCCCTCGCCAAGAATCAGCATATTGCCGTCAAACGCGTTGTCCACCGCCGCCTTAATCGTGCCGAAGCCGTTTTCCGGCGTATCATAGGGAAATGTCCCCGATCCGGTTCCAGGCGTCACGTACACAACGGACGACGCGACTCGCACGTAGCCGTCGTATGTCATCTCGGCCGATTCCTCGTCGCTTTCGTTCGTCGCGGTGATCTTCACCGTGTAGGCGCCCGGCGTCGAATAAGTGTGGGAAATCGTCCCGTCGGGAGTGGACGCCGTAGCGGAGCCGTCGCCGAAATCATAGGTAAAGACGACATTCTCCGGCGACGCCGAGTTGTCGACCGAATGCGTGAACGTGACCACCGCTGGCGCAAACGACCGATCCAGCAGCACGCTGTCAATATGGACGGTCATGTCCGGCGTCTGAAACTCGTAACAGCCAATGTCGATTGAGCCATTCAGGCGCGGATTGCCCGCGAGGTCGGTTGCAGACGCCGCCGCACCACGCGGGTCGTTTGCGCCGACGTCGATGAGAGCCGAGCCGGCGGCCGGACGGTAGTCGCCGTTCGCGTAGTCGGCGAAGTCGGCGGAGGAAATCGTCACGAGCGAAGGATAGGTCGTCGTTGACAGCGTATTGGCGGCCATCGCGCAGTTCAGGAACGCGGAGCCTTCGCCGTTCGGCATGTCACCCGTCCAGTCCTTGTTTGAATCGCCGTCCGTGTTTCCGTAGATGACGGTGTTGTAGACGTGCTGGTTGGCGTTCCACGACCAATAGCCATACTTGCCGTTGTTCACGACGGTGGAACTGTAGAGGTAGCCGTTCGACTGCATCACCACTCCGCCGCAGGCACATCCCTCGACGAGGCAGTTGTCGATTACCGCGCTTGAATTGTTGACCGCCACGCTGCCGCGCTCATAGTAAAACGAGCCGTCCTCCTTGAGAGGCGTCGTCGCTCCGCCAGAGACATGACAACGCAACAGTTTCGCCGAAGCCCCGTTCAGATTGACGTTCACGCCCTTAGGTCCATCCCAGTTTGAATTCGTTGAATTAATTGTTCCGTTGGAGATGACGCAGTCGGAAACAACGGTGCTGGCGGCCATAAAGACATTTCCGCCCTCCTGCGCTGACGTCCCTTTCGCAATGGTCGAACCGGAAGCCGAACCCGCATTGAGATAGATGTTGCCGCCCTGCGTCCCGGCCGTGCCGTTTTCGATTGTGCAGTCCGTGACGAGGGATGCGGCGTTGTTCAGGAAGATGTTTCCGCCGCGGCCCGCTGGAGCCGAACCGCCGTAAACCGTCGAGTTTGTCACCGTCGCGGCTTCCATGTAGATGTTACCGCCGATGTTTGCCGAGCAGGTACCGTTGGTTATCGCGCAGTCCTGAATCGTCGCCCCGCCGACGGCGTAGACGTTGCCACCGCGACGATATGCCGAGCCACCGAGGATGACACATTCGGACACGACCGCATTGCCATCGGCATAGACGTTTCCGCCGCCGTAGTTGCCGCTTGAAACCTCTGCCATTGTGCCGCCCGAAATCGTGGCTTTCGAAATCGTTCCGGCCCGCAAATAGACATTGCCGCCATACTGCGTGGCCGTGCCGCCGGAAATCGTCCCGCCCGTGATTGAGGCGACCGAGTTGTAAACAAAGACGTTGCCGCCCAAGACTGCAGAGCCGCCGGAGATGGCGCAGTTCTCAATCTTTCCCTGATAGGTCCAGACGTTGCCTCCGTTGTTGTCGCCGGCGCCGCCGGACGTCGAGCCACCGGTGATGGTGCAGTTGCGCAGCGTCCCATGGTCGAGGCAAACGTTGCCGCCGCGATTTTGCGCCCTTCCGCCGGAAATGACGCAATCGACGATCAGCGACGCCGTCGAACTTAAATAGATGTTGCCGCCGGCGTTCTTGTTGTTGTCGTCGGTGCCCTTCGCCGTGCCGTCGCGTATGACGCAGTTCGTCACCGTGCCGCCGGACATCTCGATGGCGCCGCCCTTGTCGACCTTCGAGATGTCCGTGTTGCCGACGACCGTCACGTTCTCGAGCCAGGAGTCCGCCGCCATGCGGAGCGTGCGATACGCGCCATCGGACTGGATGACGACATCGTCGCGGCTTGTACCGGTGCCGATGAGCTTCGCCCTGAGATTCGGGCCCCATTTGGCGTTGTCGGTCTGGCTCGCGTAACCGCCGGTTTCGTACGTGCCGGGCGCGACGTGGATAACGTCGTCCGAAGAGGTGGCCGTGATGATCGCCTTGTCGATCGTGGCGAACGGAGTGGTTGCGGAACCATCAGCGCTGTCGCTGCCTGTCGTAGCGACGTAGTAGTCGGTGGCGGTGGCCGTAGCAGCGAGCGCACCTATGAAGAGAACGGACAGTAACTTTTTGGTGGCGATCATGGTTTTCTCCTTGTGACGCCAATAGTATAGCAAATGCCCCTGCTTGTCTATATCCTAAACCGCACCAAAAAACAAACCAAAACCGCACTTTCCTATTGCTCGCAACGCACATATAATGATACAATGCCATTCGATGGACACCATCCTCTTCATAACCGACCTGCACACTGGCTCGCGAATACCAGAACTCGCCGGCGTACGCGAGGAGGCGGCCAACATGGATTGGCACGTCGAGGAAATCGAAGTCCAGCGGCTAAAACATCCCATCAAGACAGTGCTTAAATACTGGAAGCCGATAGGATGCATTCTGGAGGGATCATCAAACCTTCTGCCGCCGCGACGCGCATTTTCGCACCTTCCAATCGTCCATATCGACCCAGACGACAAGACACTCGGGGACGGCAGCATTTTCGCGGTCGAAAACGACGATTCCGCGATAGCGGAGCTCGCACAGCGCGAGCTGTCTCGAACGGATTGCACCAACTTCGCCTTCGTCGGATGGAGCCGGCGCGTCAGGTGGAGCCGCAGACGCGAAGACAGGTTCAAGACAATTCTCTCCGACATGGGGCATCCTTGCCACACTCTCGAGGATCCATGGACGTTCGGGAACAAAAGCGATTTCGTCACCCGCCTCAAGCCGTTTGTCGAGTCGCTTCCGAAACCTTGCGGCATTTTCGCCGCGAACGACGACATCGCGGCCGTGATTCTCGACGTCTGCCGAGACCTTGGGATTTCGGTACCGGGCGACGTTGTCGTTGTAGGAGCCGACGACGACCCGGCGGTATGCGACAACCTTCATCCGACGCTGTCAAGCGTCCATCCGGATTTCCGTGGCGCCGGACGTCTCGCCGTAAAACTGCTCGCCAAGTGCATGCGCGGACGGTGCGCCGCGCCGGAACGCATCGAATACACGCCTCTCGGCGTCACTTCGCGGCTTTCCACGAGGCACCTCGCAGTCGTCGGCAAGCGCATCGCCGACGCGCTAGACCTCATACGACGCGAAGCGTGCTCGGGGCTCAAGGCGGCAGACGTGGTAAAGGCGATGGGCGTGACAGAGCGTCTCGCGGAGACGCGCTTCAAGCGCGCCGTCGGGCATCGCATCACGGAAGAGATCGCCAATGTGCGCCTCGAGCACGTGCTCGAGCTCCTCAGGAACCCGAAGCAGGACATAGGCCCGATAGCGAACATCTGCGGCTGGGACTCCGACGCCTATCTCAAGCGGCTCTTCAAGAAGCGGTTCGGAATGACCATGCGCGAATGGCGCGAGGCCAACCGGGAGCAGCGTCCGTGAACGCGATGCTTTCCATACAGCGCCTCGCGCTTCCGCTGACCTTCGCGCAGCTTGCCTTCGCGGCAAACACGTTCGTCACGAACTACTTCCTCTCCCGCTCGTCGACGACCGCCCTGCACGCCTCCCTCCCCGGCTCGATGCTCGCCGTCGCGGTCTCGTCGCTCGCCATTTCGGCGCTTGGCTACTCGGGAACGGTCTTCGCGGACAGACACGGATCCGGAGACTCTCCCGGTGCGATCGCAGCGTTCCGCTCTGCGCTCGTCCTCGCCGCGCTGTCGGTTCCCTATTTCATCCTCGCCGTACCCGCCGGACACGCCATTCTCGGCGTGTTCAACACGTCGCCTGAAGTCCTCGCCGCGGAATCTGCCTACTACGACGTCCTTCTCGCAAACGGATACTTCACCATGCTCGCGGCGGTGCTCGGCGGATACTTCACAGGCCAGGGGAAGACGCGATTCGTCGGCGCGGTGACGGTGCTCGGCTTCATCGTAAACATGGCGATCGCGCCGATATTCATCAACGGACTGTACGGCGTGCCCACGAGCGGAATAAAAGGCGCGGGATGGTCCGCCACCATCTCGCACATCGTTCCCTGCGTCATTCTTGCGGCCGCGATCCGCCTCCGTCCGCTCAAATGCAGCGCGCGGCGCATCTGCCGCGCCGACTTCCGCACGCTCCTCTCGCTCGGCATCCCGAACGGAGTGAGGGCCGTCATCGACATCGGCGGATTCTTCGTGTTCGCCGCAGTACTCGCCGAGTGCGAAGGCGCGGCCGTGACGGCGAGCACCGCGGCCTTCGCAGTAAACGGAATATACCAGGCGCTCCCGCAGGGTCTCGCCCAGGCGCTGGAGATCGTGACGGCGCGCGCCGCGAAGGAGAACCGCCGCGCGCTCATCACGCCCGCGCTCGGACTGGTCGCGATCCACTCGCTCGCGTTCATCGCGGTTCTCGCCGTGGCGGGAAGCGAAATCCTCGGAGCGTTCGCCTCGAAAGGAGACACCGCGTTCGCGGAAAGTTTCGCGGAGACGGCGAAGGCCCTCGTGTTCATCCTTTGCGCGAAGGCCGTGTTCGAGTCCGCCGTGCAGGTACTGCAGGCGCACCTTCGCGGACGCGGCGAAACCGCCGCGGTCTTCCGCATCCAGTTCGCGACATCGCTTCTCTTCTGGATTCCGCTGTTCCTCGCCGTAAGGGCCTGCTCGCCGGGAATCCCGGCATACTGGCTCACGATGCTCGCATCGTCCGCCCTCGCAAGCGTCGTGCTATACTTCCGCACGACCGCCGCCGGTCATCGGACGACGCGAGCGACAAAATGCACACGCCCAGCACAGCGGCAGGAATCATGATCTCCACAGACGACGCTCCTTTTTCTTGACTGCACCCTATACGGACATTCGCAGACATGATACCATCGTCTCGCCCGAAAGGCAACCGGAAATGTCGGTCAGCACGTCGAGCAGGTGCACCGAGCGATTTATCCTAAGCGTCGCAGTTGAGGCTTAACGTCCGCGCACGATTTCACAGACGGCGGTAACGGACTTCGAGGGAACGAGGAGATCGGAATCAGTAACCGCCACGCCGATGCGCCGCGTCGCGTCGAGCTTCGAGACAATCTCCCGGCTGAGCGAAAGCGGCATCTCCCCGTATCCCGGAGAGCGGCGCGGCATAAGCGTCTCGCCGGGCGCAAGCGACGTGCGCGCCTCGGATTCGAGCTCGTCCATCTCGCGCTCGACCGCATCAAGGCCTATCTGCTGGGAGAAGTACGCGTCGGCGCCGCTCAACGCGGCGAGCCGCCTCTGCCACGCGTCGAACGCCGCGCCTATCGTGCCGCAGAGGAGAACCCTGTCGCCATCGCGCATCCAGACGCCCTTCGCGTCAATCGGCGCCTCGCGCAAGAGCGCCGCCTTCCTCTCGTCGCAGCCTGCCGTCATGGCGCACGCGCTACGCGACTATCCCCTTGAGGTTGTCCATTATGCGGCGGGCGAGTTCTGGCTTGTTCATCGTATAAACGTGAACATGGTTGACGCCGTTCGCAAAAAGGTCAACGATCTGCTCGGTCGCATACGCGACGCCCGCGCCAAGCATTGCATCCGGATTGTCGCCGAACCTGTCGACGATCGCGCGGAAGCGCGGGGGAAGATGCGTCCCCGAAAGCTCGCAGATCCGCGCGATCTGCCGTCCGTTCGTGACAGGCATGATGCCGGCGACAACTGGTACCGTTACGCCGGCGTCGCGCAGACGCGCGATGTAGTGGAAGAAGACGTTGTTGTCGAAGAACATCTGCGTCGTAAGGAAGTCGAGACCAGCCTCGACCTTCTCCTTCACGTGCGCGATGTCGTCAGCGAAATGCGGGCTCTCCGGATGCCCCTCGGGATAGCACGCACCGCCAAGGCAGAAACCCTTGCCGGCAAGAGCCGCCACGAGGTCGCTCGCGTGCGAAAAAGCGGAATCGCCCGGAAACACCGTCTCTGGTGCGAGGTCGCCGCGCAGGCAGAGGATGTTCTCGATGCCGGCGGCGCGGAACGACGCCACTTCGCGATCGATCGATTCGCGCGTCGCCGCGACGCATGTCAGGTGCGCGAGAACTGGAACGCCGCAGGTCTTCTGGACATGCTCCGCGATGGCGCACGTGTTCGCGCCAGTCGTGCCGCCCGCCGCGCCGTAGGTTACGGACATAAACGCGGGACCTGTCGCCGCAATCTCGGAGACGAGCTCCTTTGTTCCCTCGAGCGGCCTGTCCTTCTTCGGCGGGAACACCTCGAAGGAAACTGACGGCTGCGGCTTTGCAAGTATGCTTGATATCTTCATGTCTGGCTGTACAATTGCGGACTATCCGCGATAGCCCTCTATTACCGTCTGCCGCGGACGCTTCGACTGGCGCGGGTAGTCGAGGGTGAAGTGGAGCCCTCGGCTTTCGCGGCGCTTCTGCGCGCACTTGACGATGAGCTCGGCGCACACGGCGAGGTTGCGGAGTTCCAGCGTGTCGGGCGTCACGAGATAGCGGAAGTAGTAGTCGCGTATCTCCTTGCGGAGCGTCTTGATGCGGTGCGCGGCGCGCGCGAGACGCTTGTTCGTGCGCACGATGCCGACGTAGTCCCACATAAGGCGGCGTATTTCGTCCCACATGTGCGAGACGAGAACCGCCTCGTCTGGCGGAACGGCGTTGCCGATGCGCCAGGCGGGAATTTCGGGAAGCTTCCTGCTTCTGAGTTGGAGGCGAGAGTTGGAGTTGGAGAGACGTGCCGCCGCGAGACGGGCGCAGACGAGCGCCTCCATAAGCGAGTTGGACGCAAGGCGGTTCGCGCCGTGGAGACCGGTGCAAGCGCACTCCCCGACGGCGGAAAGCCCGGGAACGGAAGTCTCGCCCGCAGTCGTCGCCTGAATGCCGCCGCAAGTGTAGTGCGCCGCCGGGACGATCGGAATCAAGTCCTTCGCCATGTCTATGCCGAACTCCATGCACTTCTGGTAGATGTTCGGGAACCGCGTCATCAGGTAGGCCCTGCCCTTCTTCCTGATGTCGAGGTACATGCAGTCGTCGCCGGTGCGCTTCATCTCGCTGTCAATCGAACGCGCAACGATGTCGCGCGGCGCAAGGCTCCCTCGAGGGTCGTACTTCTTCATGAACTCGCGGCCATGCTTGTTCACGAGAACGGCACCTTCGCCGCGCACGGCCTCGGAGATAAGGAAGCGCTTCGCCTGCGGATGGTAGAGGCAAGTCGGGTGGAACTGGATGAACTCCATGTTCTCGATCTTCGCGCCAGCGCGCCACGCAAGCGCTATGCCGTCGCCAGTCGCCGTGTCGGGATTGCAGGTGTAGAGATAGACCTTGCCGCAGCCGCCTGTCGCAAGCACCGTGTCGGGCGAGCGAACCGCGTATATCTCGCCCGTCGTCTTGTCGAGGACGTATGCGCCAATGCAGCGGTTGGGACCCTTGATCCCGATGCGCTTCGTCATAACGAGATCGATTACTATCGTCTGTTCCCTGACATCGACGGAAGAGCGGCGGATGGCGCGAATCATCGACGCCTCGCACTTCTCGCCAGTGATGTCGCCCGCGTGGAAGATGCGCCGCGCGCTGTGCCCGCCCTCGCGAGTAAGCTCCCACGAGCCGTCTTTCTTCTTCGCAAACTTTACGCCGCACTTGACGAGATCCTGTATTCCCTCGGGCGCGTGCTCGCAGATTTCGTGCACGACGGCGGAGTTGCCGAGCCAGGCGCCAGCGATCATCGTATCGCGCGCGTGCTTGTCGAAAGTGTCTGATGGATCGGCAACGCAGCAAATGCCGCCCTGCGCGAAATTCGTGTTGCAGTCCTGGAGCCGCCCCTTCGTCACAAGCACAACCTTGCCCTTGTCGGCAAGATGAAGCGCCGTCATGAGCCCCGCCATGCCGGAGCCGACGACAAAGTAGTCGCAATCGACGATTTTCATTGTGGAGCCAAGCCCCTAAAGTTTGTCAGCTGTAGAAATTGCCGTAGGCGCGGATCTTCTCGTAGCGCTTCTCGATAAGTTCGTCCACGGGAATCTTCTTGAGCGTCTTGAGCGCGGCGAGAATCGCCTTCTTGACGGCGGAGGCCGCGGCCTTGTGGTTCTTCTGCGCGCCGCCTGCCGGTTCCTTGACGACCTCGTCAATCGCGCCGAGCTTGAGGAGGTCGGGCGCGGTGATCTTGAGCGCCTCTGCGGCCTCGGGGGCTTTCGCGCCGTCGCGCCAAAGGATGCCAGCGCACCCCTCGGGAGAAATGACGGAATAAATCGCGTTCTCCATCATAAGGATCTGGTCGCCAACTGCAATTGCAAGCGCACCGCCCGAACCGCCCTCGCCGGTAACGACGACAACGACTGGCGTCTTGAGGCGAGAGAAGAACTCAAGCGACTTCGCAATCGCCTCGGCCTGTCCGCGCTCCTCTGCCTCTCGGCCAGGATATGCGCCGGGAGTGTCGACGAAAGTGACTACGGGAAGATGGAACTTCTCCGCGAGCTTCGCAAGGCGCATCGCCTTGCGGTAGCCGTCGGGGTTCGCCATGCCGAAGTTGGCCTCCATGTTCTCCTCGACTGTCGCGCCCTTGTTGTGGCCAAGCAAAAGCACCTTCTCGCCGCCGATCGTCGCGAAGCCGCCGACAAGGCCGCGGTCGTCGTTGACGAGGCGGTCGCCATGCAGCTCCTCGAAGTCGGAGCAGATCAGCTTGATGAAGTCCTTGAGATGCGGACGCTTCGGGTCGCGCGCAAGCTTCACGCAGTCCATTGCACTCTTTGCCATAAATCTCCTCTCCTAAAAATTTCTGACTACTGACTCCTGACCCCTAACTACTGACTCCTCAGAATCCCCAGTAGTTAAGCATCTTCGCGAGGAAGCCCTTGAGTTCGCTGCGCTCGACTATCTTGTCGATGAAGCCGTGCTTCTCAAGGTATTCCGCCGACTGGAAGTCATCGGGAAGCTTCTGGTGGATCGTGTTCTCGATGACGCGCCGCCCAGCGAAGCCGATGAGCGCCTTGGGCTCGGTCACGTTGATGTCGCCGAGCATCGCGTAGGACGCGCTCACACCACCCGTCGTCGGGTCGGTGAGAACGGAAATGTATGGAAGCCCAGCTTCCTTGAGCTTTGCAATCGCGGCGGAGGTCTTTGCCATCTGCATAAGCGAGAGAATACCCTCGTGCATACGCGCGCCGCCAGACGCGGAGAAGAGGACGAGTGGACGCTTTTCGGCAATCGCCTGTTCGCACGCGCGGGCGATGCGCTCGCCAGTGCCAGTTCCGAGGGAGCCACCCATGAACGCAAAGTCCATGACGCCAAGCATCACAGGGTGGCCGTCGATCTTCGCGGTTCCCATAACGATCGACTCGGTCTCGCCCGACTTCGCGATCGTCGCCTCGACCTTCGCCTTGTAGGGGCCGGTCGCGTCGTGGAACGAGAGGTGGTCGGAATAAGAGACTGCGCGGAAGACCTCGGAGAAAGATCCCTCGTCCGCGACTTGCGCGATGCGCTCGCGCGCCGAGAGACGCCCGTGGTAGTTGCACTTCGGGCATATCGCGTTGTTCTTCTTCCAGACCGCCTTTTCGAAATGGCTGCCGCACTTCGGGCAGATAGCCCAAAGCGCCTTTGCCGGCGGAATCTTCGCCTTTTCAGTCTTTGCTTCAAACCAGCTCATGTGATCTCCTTGAACTGTTGCAGGGGCTTTGCGCCCCACTCCAGAGTATTATACCATAAAAACCGCCCGCCGAAGCGCAGTCGGTTACCCCTAGGGTTAAGCTGTCGCGCCCCCTACAGCATCTCGCCTTTGCTGCTGATCCGTCACCAGGAGAGACAACAAATGTCATCTTGTTGCTCACGTCGGTGCTAGCGAATTCACGAATTTACTCGCGCTTAATGGCCAATGCCGCTGCGATTTCATCAATGACCTGCGCGAGATGCCGCGTGACGTCCTCTGCGAGAAACCTCAATACCAGGTAACCGTTTTTCTGAAGCAGGAAGTCTTTGCGGCGGTCACGCCGGTAGTGTTCTGCATCGGCAAAATGGAAAGCGCCGTCAATCTCTACGGCAAGTTGCCTCTCCTTGCAGAGAAGATCCACTTCCATAAATGGATTGGGGCCGAATGGAACATCAATACGCCCATTGATCGCAAACAGACCTTTCGTCTTGGGAAGTCCGTCGAGGAACTTAAAGAGAAACCGCTCGGCCGCACTTCTCGCGGAACCCCCATCACAGGCCTTTTCCAGCGCTGCATGGACAAACAGGTCCGTCGTCTCCGCATCTGCACCGTCGCGCCCGAGCCTGCGTATAGAGTCGGCATACGACTCATCCTCGCGTAGTTCAACAGGTATCTCCACACCTTTGGGCAACCCGTCTAAAGAGTCATCGGACATGACCATCTCGTAACCGATGTCTTTGTAACCTGCGGCACGCCTGTTGAACATTTTTGCACATAGCGCAACGCGCTGATCAAGATAGTCGTAGATGCGAACCTCACGCTTGCCGTCGCAAAGGCGATGGAGGCGTCCTGCATATTGAACAAGGCGTCCGCGCCACGAAATCGGCAACGTCAGGAACAGCGTGTCCAACCGTGCATCGTCGAATCCCTCGCCAAGATATGACCCAGTTGCAAGTAGTATGCGAGACTCGTCAGGAGGAATGGCGTCGAGCTCTTCGCGAATTGACCTAAGCTTGCGACTCCCGACTCCGCCACGAAGGACAATAATGTGGTCTGCAACCCCCGCGAGAAGAACTGCAAGAGCGCCAGCTTGCCCTGTCGAGGTCTATCGCCGCAAATCGCACCGTGTCGTCGGCGAGCAGAGGATAGCACCCAATGGTGAAATCACGCCCTTTGGAATCAGCCCCGCCAAGGTGCATGCGCACTGTATCGTCGTCAAGGGGCAACAGCCTGCGGTTTGGGCAGACGGCGCACGCAACGCGTTTCTTGTCACAGATGCCACGAGTCCATTCTACCGCGCATACTGGGGAGTATCCACATTTCCCCGACTTCGCACTCACGTACCGCCGAGCATAGACATCTTCCCGACCTCGAAACATCGCCCGAAAAAGGCGAATCTTCTCGTCTGGCGTAGATGCCATCGTCACGTCCATAACGGACTCCTTATCCCAGACATTGTTCGCGCTTCACAAATTGGGAGAAATGAGAAAGGCATTGTGAGGCATCCCATCGCAATCGCTCACAACCGACTTCCATAATCCTGAAGCTCATGGAAATAGCGGATCACATGAACAACGCCCGCAGACTCTTCCACCCTGTAGACAAACAGGTAGTGATGCAATACACATTTACGATACCCGATGCGGGCAAGTCTTGCATCGTCACACTTTGGAAAGGCGCGAGGATTCGCCTGCAATGTCTCGTATGCGCAGCGAATATCAGAAAGCAAATTCTCAAAAGCCAGCGGATTGCAGAGTGTGCCAAGCATGTATTCGCGGATTTCTTCCAGATCGCGCTCCGCAGAATCGGTAGCCAGCACACTATACACGGCGTTCCATCCCAAGTCGTTCAAGCATGGCGAACGCATCGGACTCGCGGCCTTCCGCAACGTCGCGCTCCCCCTCATCCAATTTCCTATAAACCTCAGCCCGAGCAAAAAGGTGATTATAGAGGGCAATGTTCAAAAGAACCATCTCCTCCTTGCCATCGCGCGAGATGAAGATGGGGTCGCTGGCATTCATGCACATGCTCCGCACCTTTTCGGCGTTCCCGAACTCTCGTATAGGCATGACCATCGGCATTGCCACTTCCTTTCGTTGTTTTAATGGCAATATTATACCACATTTTCGAAAAGTGCGATTTGGGGAATAGGCGTATTTTCTGTTGGGTGCTTCGCATTGTATTTGACTATTCGTTGATACTCCGTGCTGGTTTGCCTTCCAGTGTGCGGCTTTGTTTCGGGCAAACGGCGCATGCGTTCGTCTCTCGCTTCGGGGAAAAGCTCGACTCCTAACACATGCGCCGTTAGCCCGACCTTCCGCTATGGCGCGTTTTTCTTCGTAGTTTTTGCGCTCGCCGACTTATCGTCGGCTCGCTTGCGGCAACATAACCTCAATCTTGAAGAACCGCAGCTGCACCCTGTTATCACATTACCATCTGCAATTCGCTGCCGCACGGAAGCTCTATCTTGTCGCATCAGACGGCCTTTTTGACAACCCTCCATACATAAGGTTCTTGACCCTTGTTTGCTGAAAGTGGTGAGAACGCTCGTAATCATTGATAAACATTCGTGCCTCAATCAACTCCTGAGCAAATCCTTTAGGTATGTTACATGGGTAGAACAACCCGTGTGTGTTCATTTCTATTCTTGTTCCATCCGAAAATACCAATATCTTTTGCCCAGGAATATTATGAATGTTAGACTCATAAAGACCATTATATTCAAGTTGTGTATCATACCACTTTAGTACTTTTTCATATGATTTGTCCACTTCTCTTTGCTGGATTTTCTCTTTGAGGGCATCTGGCAAAATAGATGATACAAACGCCAACATCTTAGTCGGCCCAAATACAAATGCGGCTACACACACAACAACCGCTATTGTGATTAATCCCTTTAAATTGTGTTTGAGACTTAAATTTAACTTTCCGCTTTCAAGTCGATCCAAGACTAGTTGCCTATGGCCATTATGCACCTTGCCATTCTCTGGCGGTATCTCCTTAACGACATTCACCTCATTTATCGCTTTTCGCATTTCTGTATGGAACTTACCGCCACAAACACCACACCGCACATTACGATTAGTAACTATAATGGGCAAGACATTCTTTTCTCCACATAGCGGACATTGTATTGTGGCGTTCCCAGAATGGAAATCCGATCTTTTCAAATGAACAACAGCAACATCATACTCCCGACCACATGAGGAACACGCCATACGCTGCCCCCAGTATTCATCAATAACATCTTCAACACAACCGCAATATGGACATTTTGTTTGCATATCATACCTCCATTATCTTTAGTTCATCCTTGCTTCCAATTTCAAATTGGCAATGTGGGCAACTCAATGAATAGAATCATCCCACATCATATTCAGTCTCCATAAGTTTTTTGATCTTTACCACCTTTGATTGCTTTCACAATTGCCACCGTGATCACCTCAGAATCTTTGTATACGCAACACCAAAAATGCACTGTGGTTGAGCCACTTATGAACTACATCAACTTCATGCAACAACATCCGCACCCTCGCTTTTACCCTTTAAATGCGCATCGCTTCAAGGTGCAGAAGCGAAAACGTGGCGTGCCTTAAAATCCATGTTTTACACGAGGCACGACCAAGCGCCCATAGTCAAACACGAATAAAAGACACGCCACGCGATTACCACGCAGCGCATCTCACATACTCGGCTTGACTATTGAAATTTGGTCGTTTTCGTGTAAAGCCAAATACGCAAGATTGCGTACGCGCTGCGGGCGTAGGGTGCGTTTCCGCAGCTCCTCGGTCTGGAACGCGGCAAGAGTGCCGCGTTTCCTTGCGAGGTTTTGGCCTTGGCCTTTCGGCCTCAGCCCGATGGCTGGGATTGTCACTTCCCAACCGATGTCAAAGATCAATCAACGGCTCACGCCGTCGCAAGCTCGGGATGGTGCTCGGCCTGATACCTAAGCATATCCTCCGCGAATTCACGAAAGGTCTTGTATTGAGAAGCGATCTCCTCCTTGACCTTCCACAGCTCTTCCATAATGTCAGAATACACTTCCATATCTCACTCCCCTTTCATCTGTTCTGGTGTGCAAATCAACGGACATTGATAACCCGCATCATGGCACACCTTGTAGATCTTAGGCATTGTAACAGCATTCGCTATGTGCTTGCAATTCCATGTGACAAGAAAATCCATCTTGTTGATGACCGCCACGGCAATATGCAATGCATCGTCAAAACTCGTTCGCGGCACGGCAGTTTCTTCCAGCAGTCTTTCAGCCAAGTCGATGGACTCATCAGTAACTGGCAATGTCTTGGTCTTGGAAAGCGCCGCCATCCGCAAAGCCGCAGCACCCGCATCGCCCTTCGATGCTTCGCGGTCAACCAAAGACGATGAATACAATTCCAGCTCACCTTGGCACGAATCCCACCACTCGCATGTGGCGACTTGATGACCCATATCTATGACACTGCGAGATGGCCGCGCCGTCAGGTTGCTGATGACGCTTGTCTCGACATAGACTTTTTTCTTTTCAGCCATTAGGCGCTCCTTTCTCTTTAAGCGGCGTTGCCGTGGTTTTGGCCTTGGCCTTTCGGCCTCAGCCCGATGGCTGGGATTGTCACTTCCCAGCCGATGTCAAAGATCACGCTCCATAGGATTTTTCCTTTGGAACATCGCTATTATACCACAAAACCGCGCGGATTGGAGCGGTAGAATTGCAGAAAGCGGAGGTTAAGCGAGTCGATGGAATATCGACGAGCGCAGAAGCTACGAAGAAAACGCGCGCGCGAGTTTCCAGTGCAATACCGGGAGGTTCTGCCTTGAGTGGTTGGCCTGTTGAGCGGGCTTCAGCCGGGGGTTGAAAAAATCAGGCGTTGGCTGTATGCTTTCTTGCAAACACAAAAA
>Ga0256405_10006188_pt1 | contig 19510 bp, 17 predicted proteins | sample RumenRJG_02DNA_FD_189096 | JGI IMG/M metagenome (GOLD analysis project Ga0256405, IMG submission 189096) | Bovine rumen microbial communities from Lethbridge, Alberta, Canada - RJG_02 | ecosystem: Host-associated > Mammals > Digestive system > Stomach > Rumen | place: Canada: Alberta... | reverse complement strand
CTGATCGACAGCGAAGTGAAGCGCATCATTGACGAATGTTATGCTTCGGCAAAGGTCGTGATCGAACAGCACAGGGACGTTCTGGAACGCTGCGCCGCTATGCTGCTTGAGAAAGAAAAAATAGGACAGGAAGAGTTCGAAGCGCTTTTCTCCGGAGAAGAAAAGTCAGGTATTACTTCATAATGATGAATACAGAAGCGTTTTTCAGTGATACAACCGAGAATTACTGCATTCCCGCAGAACCGGATCCGGGCGATACCGTACGGGTCCGGTTTCGTGCGCCCAAAGAAGATCATCTGAGCGTAGAATTCGTATCGGCGGATTCGGACGAATCCATTTCCATGTTCGTCGCGGGGGCGGACCGCTATTTCCGTTACTATGAGATCCAGTTTGAGGTCGGGGAAGAGCCGGTCGAATGGTACTTCAGGATCTCCGACCGGGTCTCGGAGTGCTTTTATGATGCGTCGGGCGTCACCACACAGCATAAACCGGAGTACCCGTTCCGGATGTATCCCGGTTTTCATACCCCGGACTGGGCAAAGGGGGCGGTCATGTACCAGATCTTTGTGGACCGCTTCTGCCGGGGCAGACGTGACAACGATGTTCTGGATGACGAGTACATCTATATCGGTCTTCCGGTCAGGCACATTGAGGACTGGAACGAAAATCCTTCCACATTTGACGTGGGCTATTTCTATGGAGGAGACCTGACAGGAGTCCAGAAGAAGCTGGGATACCTCAAGGATCTCGGGGTCGAGGTGATCTACTTCAACCCGATCTTTGTCTCCCCTTCGAACCATAAATACGACACACAGGATTATGAGCATATCGACCCGCATCTTACGCTGATCGCGAGGGATGAGGGCGAGGTCCTGCCCCGCGGCGCTGTCACGAACGAAGGAGCCACAAAGTATATCTGCCGCACGACAGACAGGGAGAACCTGGAGGCGAGCGACCGCTTCTTTGCCATTTTTATGAGGGAAGCGCATGAGCTGGGACTGAAGGTCATCCTGGACGGAGTGTTCAATCACTGCGGTTCCTTTAATAAATGGATGGACCGCGAGAAGATCTACAGCCGCTCCGGGAAATATGCCCCGGGGGCCTATGAGAGCATAGACAGCCCCTATCACAGCTATTTCGCGTTCTCAAAGAATCAGTACAGCGACTGGCCGGATAACAAGAGCTACGATGGCTGGTGGGACAACGACACCCTGCCGAAGCTGAATTACGAGTCCAGCGAACGTCTTGTGAACACCATCCTGGGGGTCGGGAGAAAGTGGCTGATGCCTCCCTACTGTATCGATGGATGGAGACTTGATGTGGCGGCGGACCTCGGACATTCAGCACATTTTAACCACAGCTTCTGGGCACGGTTCCGGCAGATGGTGAAGTCTGTGAATCCGGACGCACTGATCCTTGCGGAGCACTACGGGAATCCTTCTTCATGGCTGAACGGAAAAGAGTGGGACAGCATCATGAATTATGATGCGTTCATGGAACCGGTCAGCTGGTTCCTGACCGGAATGGAGAAGCACTCCGACCGCAGCGACCCCTCTTTCCGCGGAGACGGGAAACGTTTCTGGGATATGATGCGCTTCAATATGGCGAAGCTTCCCACACCGTCCCTCCTGACGGCGATGAACGAACTGTCCAATCACGACCACTCCCGTTTCCTTACCAGGACCAATCATGTGACCGGGCGCCTTCAGACAAAGGGTTCTTTTGCGGCCGAGGAGGGCGTAGACTACGCGGTGATGCGTCAGGCGGTAGTGATGCAGATGACCTGGCCGGGTGCGCCCACCATCTATTACGGAGATGAATCCGGCGTCTGCGGCTGGACGGATCCGGACAGCAGGCGTACTTATCCCTGGGGAAGAGAGAATCACGAGCTTCAGGATTTTCACCGCTATATGTGCCAGGTCCACGAAGTCTATGAAGCCTGCAGAAGGGGATCTCTGATCCCGCTTCTGATGCAGGACGATCTGGTGAGTTACGGAAGAGTGCTGAATGATGAGAAGATCATCGTGTTCGTATATACCGGAGAAGAGGAACGGATCCTGGACCTGCCGGTGTGGCGCCTTGGCGTGCGGGAATACGACACGGTCCGGAGGCTGATACTCACCACGGAATCAAATTACAACGTGGGAGTGGCGGAATACGCAGTACAGAACGGAGTCCTGTCCCTGCGGATCAAAAGTAATTCCGCAGGAGTCTTTGCCGCGGAGGAGTAAACTAAGCCTTGCAAGAGGCAGAGAAATATTGTATTATATGGGTTGTCCGCAAAAAGGATATGTGTTCGTAGCGCAGCTGGATAGCGTGTCAGACTCCGACTCTGAAGGTCGCGGGTTCGAATCCCGCCGGACACAGTAAAAAGGAAGACCGATGAACTGTGCCAGAGAGAGCACAGCCTTCGGTCTCTTTTTGCGTCTGCGGGCAGGTTATATGCCGTAAAGATCATACATCAGGAGTGCTGCGGAAAGACTCAGACGCGTATAGTAATTTTTCAGATCAAGCCCGCAGAGCTCACGGATGCTCTGCAGACGGTTCAGAAGAGTGTGGCGGTGGATGAACAGGCGGTCCGCGGCCCTGGAGGTGTTGCCGTTCTCCGTGAGGAAGACTCGCAGAGTGTCCACGTATTCGGTCTTTTTTGTCCTGTCCCGCGTGATCAGCTGCTGCAGAGCCTGGGTCCGGACCAGGTGGCTCCGGCAGCTCCGGTAGACGATGCCCAGGTCGCTTATGAATTCGTAATCCTCATAGGCAAGGAAGCCCCGTTTGGCTCCGATCTGGCGGAGAAGGGAAATGCATTCCACCGCTTTTTTCATCGCGGAGGAAAGCTCACGCGCGGTGAATACTATTTCGGCTCCTGCGTAAAGATTGATCCCTCTCTCTTCCGAGGTGGAAGTGATGACCGCAGGGAGGTCGTAAAGGAGAGAAGTCAGGGCCCGCTGGTCTTCACTGAAGAGAAGAATACAGGCAGAACCGCCCGGACGGATCTCCGGAACAGCGTATTCCATCCGACTGCAGAGCATGGAGGAGAGGCGGCGGACCGCATCATTGATCTGCGGCGCGTTCATGGCGGAAGAATTCACCGGGGCCACACAGACCAGGCAGCCGGCTTTTCTCCTGTCAAAAACTAAGCCTGATTCAGCATCAAGGCGGTCAGTCAGGGATCTCAGGAAGCGCTCCGAGTCAAAGCCGTTTACGGGAAGGCTTCCGGCATCCGACGCGATCTCCGAGATCAGGGTGTGGAGAAGATCAGAGAAAGAGTAGTCCGGCGGGATATACAGAACAGGCAGCCCGAGACGGTCCGCGTCCGCAAGGATATACGGAGGGATCTGATCGATGTAGTATCCCGGCTGGATCATGATTCCGGCGGTTCCGCGTTCTTTCAGGCGGCGGATCAGGTTCGTATAGGCCGAGCTGTTGTCCAGGCCGTAGCCGGTGGTGATCAGGAGTTCCCCTGCTTTGACGCTCTCCGTAGTGTCGAGGATCTCCATAATGTTGACCCAGGAAACAACATTTGAGCTGTGGTCCGCACCGGCGCGCAGCTCCAGCCCCGGAAAGAGATTCCTGGTCAGAATATCGCTGATCGTTAATGACATGTTCTTCACCTGTTCTTTCGCTGGGAAACAGGCATGCTGTTTATCCCACATAATAGTCTTTGATAGTAGTTTAAAGGATTCTGTCTATTTTGTCCATAAAATAGAAAAAACAATAAAAAGCATGTACAATTTGCGATTGCATCTTTTCAGGATTACGGTATGATGGAAACTAGGGTCAGAGACCCGGAAGGAGCACAGTATGAGAGTAGTGGAACATCCGATCCTGGATGAGCTGGATACAGCAAAAACAGTGACGATCTATTTTGACGGTATGCCGGTCCGTGCGCTGGAGGGAGAGCCTGTGGCGGCCGCACTGATGAACGCGGGGATCCGCTCGTTCCGTCTGACGGCGAAAAAGAAGGAGAAGCGAGGGATCTTCTGCGCGATCGGAAGATGTACAGACTGTATGATGATCGTGGACGGCGTGCCGAACACAAGGACCTGCGTCACCAGAGTCCGCGATGGAATGAAAGTCCGTATTCAGGAAGGGCTCGGATCTTTTATAAAGGAAGAATTTGCTCCGGGGGAGGAACAGAAAGTTGAAGATCAAAGAGACTGATATCGCAGTGATCGGCGCCGGTTCCGCGGGACTGTCCGCGGCGTGCCAGGCTGCGGCTGCAGGAGCGAAGGTCCTGGTCATCGATGAGAACCATCTCCCCGGGGGCCAGCTGTTCAAGCAGATCCATAAATTTTTCGGCTCCCGCGCGCACCAGGCGGGGACCCGCGGATATATGATCGGGAGAGAGCTTCTGAAGCGAGTGGAGGAATCCGGGTGCGAGGTCTGGCTGGACACCGTTGTCTACGGCATGCAGAAGGACTGTTCTCTCGGCGTGATCAGGAACGGTGAGCACTGGGTCGTGAAGGCACGGAAGGTCATCGTAGCAACAGGCGCAAAGGAAAACTACATGGCCTTCCCGGGCAGTACCCTTCCCGGTGTCATGGGTGCCGGAGCGGCGCAGACCATGATCAATGTGAACCGCGTGCTTCCGGGAGAGCGCATTCTGATGCTGGGCAGCGGAAACGTGGGACTGATTGTTTCCTACCAGCTGATGCAGGCCGGGGCTGAGGTCGTAGCGCTGGTGGAAGGCGCCCCGCTGATCGGAGGATACGGCGTCCACGCCGCGAAGATACGGAGAGCGGGCGTCCCGATCTATCTGAGTCATACGATCCGGCGCGTCCTGGGAAAAGACCAGGTCGAGGGAGTGGAGATCGTGGAAGTGGACAGCCGCTGGAACCCCGTCCCGGGGACAGAAAAGCACTTTGATGTGGATACGGTCTGCCTCGCTGTGGGGCTGAATCCCATGACGGAACTGCTTTTCATGGCGGGCTGCACCTTTGACCATTTTGCATCCTTCGGCGGACATGTGCCGCTGCACGATGAAAACATGGAGACCACGATTCCGGGACTTTACGCCGCGGGCGATGTTACCGGAGTGGAGGAGGCCTCCTCCGCGATGGAGGAAGGAAACCTTGCCGGCGTGGCGGCAGCGGAGGCGCTGGGGCTTCTGTCAGAAGAGGAAGCTTCCGCAAAAAAGAACGAGATCAGGGAGCGGCTGAACACGCTCCGTTCCGGTCTGTTCGGCGAAAAGAGACGCACAGCAAAGAATGATCTTTTAAAGGATATGAAGATCTGGCAGCATGAGAACGGGAGGGATCAGGTATGGAAGGCGTGAGATATACAGGCATCCCTTCGGCTGCGGAGCTGGCGGCATGTCCCGGCATTCCTTCGGAAGAGCGCATGCGGAAGGGCCGGGTGGCAGTCATAGAGTGTGTCCAGGAGATCCCGTGCAATCCCTGTGAAGGGATCTGCAGATTCGGGGCGATCACGGTGGGAGCGCATATCACGAATCTCCCGGTGCTGGACGAAGAAAAGTGTACAGGGTGCGGACAGTGTGTTGCGAACTGCCCGGGACTCGCCATCGTGATCGTGAACAAAGCCTACTCGGAAACAGAGGCAACGGTGGAATTTCCGTTTGAGTACCTGCCGCTTCCGGAGAAAGGCAGCGAGGTGGATGCGGTGAACCGGGCCGGGGAGACTGTGTGCCGGGGAACTGTCCTGGCGGTCACAAAGCTTCCGGCCTATGCCGGAACAGCGGTGGTGCGTCTTGCAGTGCCCCTGGAACTGGCGGACGAGGTCCGGAGCATGAAGCGTCTCCCCAGGACCGGCCTGAAAAAAGGACCGGAGCCATGGGTCAGGGAAAGACCGGAAAAGGAGGTGTGAAGCGATGGAAAACAGTGAAGAGCTGATCATCTGCCGGTGTCAGGAAGTGACAGAACAGGAGATCCTGGACGCCATCCGGGACGGCGCGGACACCGTGGACGGCGTAAAGCGGCGCACGAGAGCCTGCATGGGCCTCTGCCAGGGCAAGACCTGCGGACGTCTGGTGCAGCGGCTCGTAGCAAGAGAGACCGGGCAGAAGCCGGACGACGTCTTCCTGCAGAAGAACCGTATGCCGGCCCGTCCGCTTAAGATGGGCGATTTCTGCGGAGGTAATGAGAATGTATGACGTGATCATTATCGGAGGGGGCATCATAGGAAGCTCCGTCGCCTGGCAGCTGGCCCGCAGAAAGAAAAAGGTCCTGGTAATCGAGCGGAAGGACGTGTGCAGCGGGTCCGCCGGGGCCACGGACGGCGTGGTGGGATACCACACAAAAAAGCCCGGGCTGCAGCTTGACCTTGCAGTGCAGTCCATAGAGATGTTCAGGACCCTGAACCGGGACCTGGAGACGAACGTGGAGTACGGTCTTGAAGCCGGCGGCATGCAGCCTGTGGAGGATAAGGATCAGTGGGACATGCTCGCCTCCATGGCTGCGGAACAGAGAAGATCCGGAGTGGACATCCGGATGATCACCGCGGAGGAAGCCTGTTCCATCGAGCCGAATCTGAACCCGGATATCTACGGCGCCCTCTGGTCGCCCACGGGGGGAAAGGTGAACCCGCTGGCGATGACCTTCGGATTCGCCAGGGCGGCAAAGCGTCTGGGAGCGGTGTATCTCACTGAAACGGAAGTGACCCATATCCTGACGGAAGGCGGCCGCGCGGTGGGTGTCAATACCTCCGCGGGAGAGTTCCGGGCGGACTGCATCGTGGACGCGGCGGGCGCCTGGGCCGGGAAAGTGGCGGCGCTGGCGGGGATCGACCTTCCCATCAGACCCAGAAAAGGCCAGCTCCTCATCACGGAGCCCATCGGCCCCTTCCTGCGGGCCACCGTGCAGTGCGCGATGTACAATGTGATCAAGTTCCGGCCGGAGACCATCAAAGATCCTGCAGTGCTGAAGCTCGGTTCTTCCTTAAGCATCGAGCAGCAGGAGAGCGGCGGGCTGATCATCGGCGGGACCCGCGAGTTCGCGGATTTTGAAGAAGAGAATACGTTTGAGGCTGTGGAGACTATGGTGAAGCGGGCTGTCCGCTTTTTCCCGGCGCTGAAGGATGTCAGCATCATCCGCTGCTTCTCGGGGTTCCGGCCTTACACTCCCGACGGACTTTCCATGATGGGAGAGGTCCGGACTCTGCCCGGCTTCTATATGGCCGCAGGCCATGAGGGAGACGGTATCGCGCTTTCTCCGATCACGGGACGCCTGATGGCGGAACTGATCACTGACGGAAAAACTTCATACGACATAACACCATTCAGTCCCAACAGATTCTTAAAAGGAGGCATCTTATGATCGCTGTTGTTATCCCTGTATGTTTTCTGCTGCTGGTAGTTCTCTGGAAAAAGTTCCCGCTGATCGGCGGCAACATCAACGCCGCGCTGCTGCTCACCGGTGTCCTGACCCTTCTTCTGGGCGCGGTGTCTGACCCCGCGGACTGGATCGCCGCGTGGATCGACGGTCTGAACCGGATGGCGTGGATCATGGCACTCTCCATCACGGGCGGGATTTTTGCCGAGATCTCAGTTCAGCTTGGTACAGTGGATACCATCATCGGCGCACTGACCGCGAAGTTCCGCACCCATCCCCGGATCCTGGTGGTCTGCATTATTGCGACCCTGGTCCTGGCGGGATCCCTGCTGGGCGATGCTATCGCAGCATCGACAGTGGTCGGCATCCTGACCTTCGGTATCCTGGTCTCCATGAACCTGGAGAACGAGAAGATCGCGGCGATCGTCATGATGGGCGCCTCCGTGGGTTCCATCATGCCTCCGATGACCCAGGCCCTGGCCCTGTCCTCTTCCCTGATCGGCACCGATCCCGATCCGGTCATCTCCATCGGTTATAAGACGGTGTTCATCTGCTTCATCGTGGTGGCGGTCTACGGTGCGATGATCCTGATCAAAAAGGACAATGTGCCCGGCGCCAACAAGGAGATCGAGATCAAGTTTGAGAGCGAAACTGCAGGAGATATCCTCAGGAAGAACTGGAAGTCCCTGATCCCGCTCTGCTTCCTGATCGTCGTGATCTTCCTGCGCACCCTGAAGATCGTCGACGTGGGCCCTGTGATCCTCAAGAACATCAATTTCCTGAAGATCAGTGATGAGAAGACTGTGAACATGTATGAACTGCTTTCCGGGATCTCCATCGTGAGCGGCCTCACCAACGGCATCGTTCTTTCCATCATCTGCGCCATCGCGTTCTCCTTCCTGTTCCGGAAGGTGCGCGCGAACAGCGGCCAGATCTTCCGTCAGAGCCTGACCAATGTCCAGAGGACGCTGATCCTGCAGATCTGCTGTTCCTTCATGCTGGGCAGCTTCTACAAGTCCGGCGCCATCGATACCGTCGGCGCCTTCGCCCAGAGCCTGAACGGAAACGTCCTGAAGCTGGGCGGCACCGGAGCCATGTGTCTTCTCGGCATGCTGACAGGCTCCCAGTCCACGACCCAGAACGTGGTCTTCACATTCTTCGGCCCCGCCCTGGTGGCCTTCGGTGTGGACCCGACCAAGGCAGCAGTGGCAGGCGCCCACCTTGCGGCAGCGGGACAGGGCATGCCGCCGGCAGACCTTACGACCTTCGTGATCTGCGGCATGATCTCCTCCCAGTTCGGTAAGAAGGTGGACCCGGTGAAATCCATGTTCTATTCCCTGCCGATGTGCATCGTGTTCCTGATCACCGGTCTTGTGTTCCTGTACATGTGACGGGAGAGCAGCGGACGATGGACCAGGTGCTTGGCATTCTGATGCTGGATACACATTTTCCCAGGATCAAAGGAGATGTCGGCAATCCGGCCAGTTTTTCGTATCCTGTGCGGAAGCTGACGGTCCGGGGAGCATCTCCGGAACGGGTGGTCCGGGAAGCGGACCCTTCCCTGCTCGAGCCGTTTCTTCAGGCGGCGGAGCAGCTGGAACGGGAGGGCTGCGCGGCCATTACCACCAGCTGCGGCTTTCTGGCCATGTTTCAGAAAGAACTGGCTGCCAGAGTCAGCATCCCTGTATTTACGTCTTCCCTGCTCCAGGCGAGGACAGCCTGCGGGCTTCTGCCGGCCGGGAAAAAGATCGGGATCCTCACAGCCGACGGAAGAAAGCTGGGTATGCGTCATTTCAGGGGCGCGGGCATAGAGGATATTCCTAAAGTCGTATATGGCATGGAGGGAACACACTTCCACGACATCTATGTCGGCGACAGAGAGGACCTGGACCCTGCGCGCGCAGGAGAAGAGCTGCAGAGGGTGGCCCTTCGCATGATGGAAGATAATCCGGAGGTCGGCGCTGTGGTATGCGAATGTACCAATATGCCGCCATATACGGACGCACTGCGAAATATCCTGAAATGTCCGGTCTATGATATCCTGACGCTGGCGGATCAGGTAATGCAGAGTGTCCGGAGGACCGGATCTTCGTAATGTCCTTTATATTCAGCAATATCCTTCAGACGTCGTACAAGGGGGCGCCGCACTGTGTGAACAGCAGTGCGGCGCCCTTTCTGACCATGCGATGCATGAATATGATTTAATAAAATATAAAAATCACATATCTGTATAATGACGCATTATACAAATTTAAGGATTATTTTATAGCATTATTTTTTCCAATGCGGTATATTTAGTACTGTAAAAATGATACGATACTAATTTGTGGTTTAGAATAATACTATAAAATGTACCCGCAGTACAAATGAAGGAGCAGTGATGAGAAAAAAGCGAAGAACTGTGGAACAGCTTGCGGGTGAATGGATCGAAGCCAGAAAAGCAGAGGTGAAGGTCACGACGGTGTCGACTTACAATTACACTCTTTTCCATTACGTCGTGCCTTTGATCGGGACATGCTGCCTGGAAGAACTGACAACACAGCGTATCTCGGAGTTTGTTCAGGAACTGCGCGAAAAAAACCTGGAGGCAAGGACTGTCAACGGTATCCTGAGGATCCTGAAAATGATGCTGCGTTTCGCAGAAGAGCGGGAATACCGTGTCCCGGACCACTGTGAGATCAGAAATCTGAAGGAGCGGGGGAAACAGGCGGGGATCCTGAGTCAGGAGGAGCAGAGAAGACTGGAAGTATTTCTCCGGGAGGATCAGGACAGGACAAGGGAAGGGATCCGGGCGGGAATAATCCTTTCTCTTTATACAGGACTTCGGATCGGAGAGGTCTGCGCTCTGAAATGGGAGGATATTGACCTAAGTGAAGGAATGCTCTATGTCAGGAAGACCATTTCCAGAGTCCAGAGCTTTGACCAGAAGGAGAGCAGAAGGACCAGGATCGAGATCGGCATGCCGAAAACCGAGAACTCCTTCCGTCAGATCCCCCTTCCTGCGTTTCTGAGGATCTATCTCAGAAAGATCAGAAAAGGGCCGGACTGCTATCTGCTGACAGCCCGGCGGAAATACATGGAGCCGAGGGCTTATCAGTACCAGTATAAAAAGATCATGCGGGAACTCGGCCTGGAACAGTGCAATTACCACATGCTGCGTCATACCTTTGCGACCAGGTGCATTGAAGCGGGATTCGATCTGAAGTCCCTTTCCGAGATCCTGGGACACGCCAGCGTCAGCATTACGCTGAACCGGTATGCCCACCCGACAATGCGGATGAAGCTCCAGAACATGGAAAAGCTCCGGGATGTCTATCTCGGAGCTGTATAATAGATTCAGTTGTCGTCCGGAAAGCCGGAGCAGGAATATTATACACCGGGGACAGCTTCCACGGTCCCGGCGGAAGCCGGACCACCGGCGTCGCCGGCAGGCTGAGGGCCGGCAGAATCGGTCTGCGGCGCAGCAGGTGCCTGGGGACCCGCAGCAGTAGTCTGAGGTGTATCTGCTGCCTGAGGTCCTGCAGCAGCCTGGGTCGTTGCAGCGGTCTGGGGCCCTGCGGCATCAGTCCGTTTCTCAGCAGCTGTCCCGGGAGCAGGAGAGGCGGTGCTGCCGGGGGCGTCTTCATTGATCGGCGCAGCCGGCGCAACAGTTCCGGAGCTTTCCGCAGCTTTTGTGGTCTCGGCTGCCTTCGTGGTCTCAGCAGCTTTTGTGGTCTCAGCGGCTTTTGTAGTCTCGGCGGCCTTTGTGGTCTCAGCGGCTTTTGTAGTCTCGGAAGCCTTTTTGGCCTCAGAGGCTTTCGTGGATTCGGAAGCCTTTTTGGTCTCGGAAGCCTTTGTGGATTCCGAGGTCTTCTTTTTTTCGGAGGAAGAGCTGCTGCCGGAAGAAGAGCTGCTTCCGGAGGAACTCTTTTTACTTTCGTTTTCGCCGTAAGTATTGTAGTCAGCGGTCCGGTTTTCTCCGTCGTTGCCCATCAGCTTCAGGCCGTCGAAGGTCATCGTGGCTTCGTTCCCGCAGAGATCCTTGACATGGATCTCCAGACGGTCTGTTTCTGCCCGGAACATGACTCTGTGTTCTTCTTCATTGACATCCAGCGGCGGTACAGGATCGCCGTTCAGGTCCAGAGCGGAAACAGTGCTCATGTCCACGCCGGACTGGGCGTCTTCGAAGGAAACGGTGAGAACGGAAACATCCAGTTCTTCGCCGATGATCGCCGGCGGCTGATCATCGATGGTGGAGATGTGCTCGTACTGGGTCTTAGTCATGCCGTTTTTGTAACCGATCTTCACCTCCAGCGTCCCGTTTCTGTCCAGGACAGCGCGGTAGAGGTTCTTTCCTTCCTTTTCCGCAGGAACCTCCACATCGTCCAGCTTGATGCTGAATTCGCTGGGCTTCAGGCGTCCGCTGGTCTCGACGGAAAGATTTACGGTCTTATAGTTGCCCGGGTCCTCGATCACAAGAGTAAAGTCGGGACGCGCGGTCATATAAAAAAAGATGGCCATATTGATGAGAACAAAGGGGATCAGATACCAGAAGATGCTCTCCACTTTTCTCTTCTTCCGTCCCGGGGCGTTCCTTCTGTCCGTCCTGCGTCCGCGGCCGGCTCTGCTTTCCCGCACTTCGTGCGTTCCCTGTTCGTCTATGACAAAGTCTTTATGCTCCATGCGCATTCTCCTCTGCTGCAATACAGATCTGTATCTGACCGGATCTGTCCGGACGCCGATTCTTATCTGTCCAGCATCCCTCATCTTATCAAAGTTGAAACACGTTTTCAATATAGTGGTTTCCCGGAAGAAACTGTGATAAAATGAAAGCCGTATTTAAGAGGGGGTATTATGAGCACCAGGAATCAGAACGAACGAACCAGACAGACGGGGACTGCCGGCAGAAGAACGGAGGAGCGGCAGCACAGATCTGCAAAGCCGGGCCGCAGGGTTCACAGCGCCAACAGACGTCGGAAAAGAAGACAAGCGGGAAAGTGGAAGCTGGCAGCTATCCTGATCCTCGCTTTTTTTATGACGCTGCTGTTCGCGCGAAGGTCTTCCGAGCTTTCCTACCAGGAGCAGACAGAAGAAGATCTGGAAATGGACGCGATCTTTGCCGTGGAATTCCTGGGACAGGGCTGGTCCGCCTGGATGCCGGACAATTACGCGGTGTACAGGACGTCGACGTATCCTGTAGCCTTTAAGGCGTCCATTCAGAGACAGACCGAGGGAATGACCGGGACCATCCAGTACCAGGTGAATGTCAGCGGCTACGGCTGGACAGATACTGTGGAGAACGGTGAAGTGGCGCGGGTGGACGGCGTCAGCGCACCGCTGGAAGGAATCAGGGCGTGGGTGAACGGCGACCTGGCGGAGTACTATGACGTCTACACCAGAGTCATGGTGGAAGGAGAGTGGACCGGCTGGGCGGTCAACGGAAAGGATGCCGGAGAGCCCGGGAGCGGGAAGCATATCGAAGGTATCCGGATCGCCATTGTGAAAAAAGGAAGTACGCCGGCGCCCATCACGGAGAAGGAAATCGACGACGAAGAAGCGTGGAAGGCGTCCGGAGTAAACCCGGCGCTTCCCATGGTGGCTCTTACTTTTGACGATGGTCCGGGCATCTATGAGGACAGGATCCTGGACGCGCTGCAGGCCGCCGGCGCGAGAGCGACCTTTTTCATGGTCGGAGAAGAGGTGGTCAAATATCCTGACGCTGTGCGCCGGATGGCGGAACAGGGGTGCGAGCTGGGAAATCACACCTGGGGTCACGAGAATCTTTCGGAGCTGAGCGACGACGGGATCCGGGAGACGATCCGGAAGACCAACGAAGCAGTCTTCCAGGCCAGCGGAAGCCAGGTGACCGTGGTGCGGCCACCCTACGGTTCCACACGAAACAACACGCTTCCTGTGCTCGGATCCATGGGATACCCGGCGATCCTCTGGAGCCTGGACACGGAGGACTGGAAGCATAAGAAGGATCCCAACGCCACAGTACAGGCAGTGCTCACCCAGGTGAAGGATGGAGACATCATTCTGATGCACAGTATCCATGAAGCTTCTGTCACCGCGGCAGAGACCATCATCCCCGAGCTCGTCTCCAGAGGGTTCCAGCTGGTGACTGTGAGCGAGATGGCGCAGGCGAAGGGAGCGGCGCTGGAACCGGGAAAACGCTACGGAAACTTCAACTGATATGAAAAACCTGAATGCAGACCTGAGATCGGGAGAGTTTAAACCCGTGTATCTCCTGTACGGGGACGAAGCATACCTGAAGCAGAGTTATAAAAGCCGTTTCAGGAAGGCTGCCGCAGGAGATGACAGTATGAACATCTCCGAGTTCGAAGGAAAGGATATTTCTGAGGACGCGGTGATCGACATCGCGGGAACGATGCCTTTCTTTTCAGAGCATCGTCTCGTGATCGTGGAGAACAGCGGATGGTTTAAAAACAAGACGGAGAAACTCCCGGATTTTCTGGATGGCTTTCCTGACACCACGGTGCTTCTGTTCCTGGAGGAGGAGACAGACAAGAGAAACCGGCTTTACAAGGCGGTGCAGAAGCGGGGATACATCTGCGAGCTGTCTCATCCGGAACGGCGGGAGCTGTCCGTATGGGCGGCGAGATATCTGGCTGCTTCCGGGAAAAAGATCACGGCAAGCACTATGGACCATTTCCTGGACCGCGTCGGGGACGATATGCAGAATGTCCGGAACGAGCTGGAGAAGCTGATCTCTTACCTGGGAGAGGAAGAGGTCGTCACGACCCTGGACGTGGATATGATCTCAACGGGTACCGTGACGAACCGGATCTTTGATATGGTGCGGGCTATCGCGGCCCGGAGGACAGGGGAAGCCCTTGGGATGTATCATGATCTCCTGACACTGCGGGAGCCTCCAATGCGGATTCTGGTCCTGATCGCACGGCAGTACCGGCAGCTTCTCAGCGTAAAGGAAATGACTGCGGCGGGGAAAGACAGAAACCAGATCGCAAAAGACATCAAGATACCTGTTTTTGCTGTGGGAAAGCTGCAGCAGCAGGCGAAGAGCTTCCGAAGCGCGGCGCTGTTCGCGAAGATCCGGCGCTGCGCGGAACTGGAGGAGGCTGTGAAGACAGGAAATCTCCAGGACCGGCTGGCAGTGGAGCTTCTGATCACGGAGGAATAGCAAATAAAGAAGCGCTGCAGATAACTGCAGCGCTTCTTCAGCATACACAAGTGTATATTACTTCATGTCCGAAACAGCCTTGGACAGTCTGGAGACCTTACGGGAAGCGTTGTTCTTGTGAAGGACGCCCTTGGTGGCAGCCTTGCACAGAGCGGTCTCGGCGGCAACAAGGGTGCTCTTTGCAGCAGCCATATCACCGGCTTCGATCGCAGCATGGACTTTCTTCACAGCGGTCTTCACGGAAGACTTGATGGACTTGTTTCTCTCAGCTCTCTTAGCGGATGTAAGGATTCTCTTCTTCGCAGATTTAATGTTTGCCAACTTTCTTTCCTCCAATAACGTATTGATCGATCGATTAACGCACCGCTTTCCGACAACCGGTCTCCCGGGCAGCCGCGCAAATGTCTTCCGGCGTGATACGTGCGCTCACGTTGGCATCGAAGTCTGGACACGGACAGTTCAATGTAAACATGCCTTGATATTTTATGATATCCGCGGAGGGATGTCAAGCGGGAATGTGCGGGATTTTTCATCGCTCTTGAAAGTACGCTTCCAAAATGATACCATTAGGAATGTTCTGAATCAATACAGCTGTTTAAGTTCACCGGAGGTACTATGTCTTTATCCGATCGCTCTCATATCCGCAATTTCTGCATTGTAGCTCATATTGACCACGGCAAGTCCACACTGGCGGACCGCATCATCGAGAAGACGGGACTGCTCACCAGCCGTGAAATGCAGAACCAGGTCCTGGACAATATGGATCTGGAGCGGGAACGCGGGATCACCATCAAGAGTCAGGCCATCCGCACGGTGTACCGGGCGAAAAACGGCGAAGAATATATCTTCAATCTGATCGACACCCCCGGACATGTGGACTTTAATTACGAAGTTTCCCGTTCCCTCGCCGCCTGCGACGGAGCGGTCCTGGTCGTGGACGCGACCCAGGGAATCGAAGCGCAGACCCTGGCGAATGTTTATCTTGCCATGGATCACGATCTGGAAGTGATCCCGGTCCTGAACAAGATCGATCTTCCTTCCGCCCACCCGGAGGATGTGGCTGCGGAGATCGAGGACGTGATCGGCATCGAAGCCCAGGACGCCCCCAGGATCTCCGCGAAGACCGGGGAAAACGTGGATGAGGTCCTGGAAGCAATTGTGGAGAAGCTTCCTCCGCCCGGAGGCGACGAGAAGGAGCCTCTGCAGGCGCTGATCTTCGACTCTCTGTACGATTCCTACAAGGGAGTCATCGTCTTCATGCGGATCAAGAACGGCACGCTGAAAAAAGGCGACAAGGTGCGGATGATGGCCACGGGCGCCGAGGCTGAGGTCGTGGAGGTGGGATATTTCGCTCCGGGCCGTTTTATTCCATGTGATGAACTTGCCGCGGGAGAAGTCGGCTACCTCACCGCCAGCATCAAGAACGTCCGGGACACCCGGGTCGGCGATACCGTGACCCTTGCGGACCGTCCCTGTGCGGCTCCGCTTCCGGGCTATAAAAAGGTGACGCCCATGGTCTACTGCGGTATTTACCCTGCGGACGCGGCCCGCTACCAGGACCTGAGGGACGCCCTTGAAAAACTGCAGCTGAATGATGCCTCCCTGTTCTACGAGCCGGAGACTTCCCTGGCGCTGGGCTTCGGGTTCCGGTGCGGATTCCTGGGACTGCTGCACCTGGAGATCATCCAGGAGAGGCTGGAGCGGGAGTACGACCTGGATCTGGTCACCACAGCCCCCAGCGTCGTGTACAAGATCTTCAAGACTGACGGCACGGAGATATCTCTGACGAATCCCTCCAACATGCCGGATCCCGCGGAGATCGAACATATGGAAGAGCCGGTGGTCAGCGCGGAGATCATGGTGACGAAGGAGTTCGTCGGTTCCATCATGCAGCTCTGCCAGGAGCGGCGCGGCATTTACTTAGGAACGGATTACATTGAGACGAACCGTGCGATCTTAAAGTACGAGCTTCCGCTGAACGAGATCATCTACGACTTTTTTGACGCCCTGAAGTCCCGGTCCAGAGGATACGCGTCCCTGGACTACGAGCTGAAGGGGTACATGGTGTCAAAGCTGGTGAAGCTGGACATCCTGATCAACAAGGAGCAGGTCGACGCTCTTTCCTTTATCGTGTTCGCTGACGGCGCCTACGAACGCGGCCGCCTGATGTGCGAGAAGCTGACGAAGGAGATCCCGCGGCACCTGTTCGACATTCCGATCCAGGCGGCTGTGGGTTCGAAGATCATTGCCAGGGAGACGGTGAAGGCGCTTCGGAAGGATGTCCTGGCGAAGTGCTACGGCGGCGATATCTCCAGAAAGAAGAAGCTCCTGGAAAAACAGAAAGAAGGAAAGAAGCGCATGCGGCAGATCGGTTCCGTCGAAGTGCCGCAGAAGGCGTTCATGAGCGTCTTGAAGCTCGGGGACGAATAAAGGACGGGGGCAGAGGAGGAAGAGAAGTGGCAGAAAAACGCCGGATGGAACTGTATATCCATATTCCTTTCTGCGAGAGAAAATGCAGCTACTGCGATTTTCTCTCCGCACCGGCCACGGAACTGGTGCAGAAGGCCTATGTGACGCAGCTGATCGAAGAGATCCGCTCCCAGGCCCTGGTCTATCCGGAATATGATATCTCCACGATCTTTATTGGCGGGGGAACACCCTCGGTGCTTCCCGGCCTGCAGATATTCAACCTGATCAGCGCCGTCTATGAAAATTTCGCGGTGCTGTCTGACGCGGAGATCTCCATCGAGTGCAACCCCGGCACCCTGGACGAAAGCAAGGTCACCTACTACCGGGAGGCCGGCATCAACCGCATCAGTCTGGGACTGCAGTCGGCGGACAATGTGGAGCTGAAGCTCCTGGGACGCATCCACACCTATGAAGATTTCCTGCGGAGCTATGAGCTGGTGCGGACGGCGGGGTTCCGGAACGTCAATGTCGATCTGATGAGCGCCATTCCGTACCAGACCGCGGAGAAGTGGAAGACCACCCTGAAAAAGGTGCTGCTCCTGAAGCCGGAGCACATCTCGGCCTACTCCCTGATCCTGGAACCCGGCACGGTGTTCCACGATATCTACGGGACAAAAGAAGGGCAGAAGCTGCTTCCGGACGAAGAGACAGAGCGCCGGATGTACGAGGAGACCAGGGAGATCCTGGGATCGCACGGCTACCGGCGGTACGAGATTTCCAACTACGCGCGCCCGGGCTTTGCCTGCCGCCACAATGTGGGCTACTGGACCGGGGCGGAATATCTGGGCGTGGGACTCGGCGCCTCCAGCTTTGTGCTGAACCACCGGTTCCACTCCGAGACAGATCTGGACAAATATATGGAAGTGAAGATGCATGAGGACCTGACGCCGCTGTTCCAGGACGTGGAGGAGCTCAGTGCGGAGGATCTCATGGAGGAGTTCATGTACCTTGGGCTCCGGATGACGGAGGGCGTATCCGGCGCCGAATTCTTTGACCGCTTCGGACGGAACATGTTCTCGGAGTTCGACGCCGCGATCCGGAAGAACGTGCTTCTCGGTCTGCTGGAAGTGAAGCCTCCGACAGTGAAACTGACGGACAGAGGGCTGGATCTCAGCAACCGGGTCTTTGCGGACTTTTACAGGGCACTGCCCAGAGCCTGAAAGGAGCAACAGAATGAAGAGATCACCGGAAGTGCTTGTGATCGACGGACAGGGCGGCGGACTGGGAAGGCAGTTGGTCCAGACACTGAAAAAAACGATGCCTGACCTTCCGGTGTACGCTGCTGCGACCAACGGCACCGCGGCGGAGGCCATGCGGAAAGCCGGGGCGGACAGGGCAGCGGCAGGAGAGAACGCGGTGCTGGTCGCCTGCAGAAAGGCGGATATTATCATCGGCCCCATCGGGATTGTCATCGCGGATTCCATGTTCGGAGAGATCACCCCGGCCATGGCGCTGGCGGTCGCCCAGGCGGACGCGAAGCGGATATTGATTCCCATGAACCACTGTGATAATATTGTCGCAGGTGTTCCGAACGGTTCCGCCGGCGCCCTGATCGGGAGCGCAGTGGAAAAGCTTGCGGCCATTCTTCAGGAAGAAGAGTGAGGGACAGAGGTCCCGGCAGCATCAGGCAGGGAACCAGAAAAGAAACCAGAAAAAGAAACGGATGACAAGGATCTGACAGCCAGGAAGGCGGTCGTTTCTCCGGCAGGAGAAGCGCGCCTTCCTGTTTCTTTTGAAGGCTGAACAGGTACTGTTACTCAGAAGAAAGGAGTTATCTATGCATATGGCAGACGCCCTGCTGTCCCCGGCGGTGGGAGCGGCAATGTACGGTGCGACCGCGGCAGCGGTCGCGAAGGCTGTGAAGGAGACCGATGTATCGGAGGCAGGACAGCGCAGGCTTCCCCTCATGGCGGTGTCCGGCGCCTTTGTGTTCGCGGCACAGATGATCAATTTCACGATCCCGGGAACAGGGTCCAGCGGTCATATCTGCGGCGGGATCCTGCTGGCGGGACTCCTGGGAGGCGGTCCGGCTCTTCTTACCATCGCCTCCGTCCTGCTGATCCAGTGCCTCTTTTTCGCGGACGGCGGCCTTCTGGCTCTCGGCGCGAATATCTTCAATATGGGAGTGATCCCCTGTATGATCATCTATCCCCTGCTGTTCCGGCCGCTGCTCCGGCGGTACGGAGAGAAGGGGATCCCTGCAGTGACGATCCTTTCCTGTATTACCGGCCTTGAGCTGGGCGCGTTCTTCGTGGTCACTGAAACGCTTGTTTCGGGGATCACGGAACTTCCTGCAGGAGTATTCCTGGGGCTGATGCTGCCGATCCACCTGGCGATCGGCGCCGTGGAAGGCGTGATCACCGCGGCGGTCTTTGCCTGTGTGAAGCAGACCCGGCCGGAGCTCCTGATGGAGACCGTCCTCGGCAACGCTGCACAGTCCCCGGCTGAGGATGCCGGAAGCGCGGCTTACCCGGCCCGCTCCCTTAAAAAAACAGTCGTCATGCTGGCAGTGCTGGCTGCACTGACCGGCGGAGGACTTTCCCTTCTTGCTTCCGGATATCCTGACGGACTCGAGTGGTCCATGGAAAAGACAGCGGGTACTGCGGAGCTT
>Ga0256405_10006187_pt1 | contig 19514 bp, 9 predicted proteins | sample RumenRJG_02DNA_FD_189096 | JGI IMG/M metagenome (GOLD analysis project Ga0256405, IMG submission 189096) | Bovine rumen microbial communities from Lethbridge, Alberta, Canada - RJG_02 | ecosystem: Host-associated > Mammals > Digestive system > Stomach > Rumen | place: Canada: Alberta | collected... | reverse complement strand
TCTCTCATCCGTCAAAAATCAGAATCACAAATCTTCCATCATGTATTGAATTTTGATTGATGAAGTGGTATAATATAGTCGAATCTTGGAAAGTGGGGCGTGTCATGAAAAACCCTCCTTTTGAAATCACACAGGCGATGCTGACCGACGCGGCAGAGATTTCCGAGATGGTCGGCCGCCTTTCTGCGGGAAAACTGTCATCGAGCCCGATCCTGCGGCGCACAAATCGCATCCGCACGATCCAGGGCACCTTGGCAATCGAGCAGAATACTCTGAGCGTCGAGCAGGTCACGGCGGTGCTGAACGGCAGGCACGTGATCGCGCCGCCGCGTGATATTGCTGAGGTCAAAAATGCCTATACCGTCTATGAAACGATGGCGGAGCTTGATCCCTATTCCGTCGATTCCCTGCTGGCCGCTCATGGCGCGATGATGCACGGGCTGATCGACGAGGCCGGACTGTTCCGCTCCGGCGCAGTGGGTGTCGCGGACAGCGAAGGCAACATCCTGCACATGGGCACGCTGCCGCGATATGTGCCGGAGAGCGTGGAGCAGCTTCTGAAATGGGTGAAGGACAGTGACCTGCCCATGGTGATCAAAAGCTCGGTGTTCCATTATGAGTTCGAGCTTATTCATCCCTTCGCCGACGGCAACGGGCGGATCGGAAGACTGTGGCACACGCGTCTGCTGGCGGAGTGGAATCCACTGTTTGCCTGGCTCCCTGTGGAGTCGATCATCCATAACCGGCAGCGGGAGTATTACGATGCGATCAATGCTTCGAACAATGCCGGCGAATCCACGATCTTCATCGAGTTCATGCTCGCGGCCATCAAAACCGCGCTGCTGGAGGCGTCCGGGGTAAAAGAAAAACCGCTCGGCAAGAACGCGCAGAACGCGGCTTATCGGCGGCAGTTTGTATTGGATTATTTAGCAGGACATGATTTGATTCGTAATGCCGACCTCTGCGAAGGTCTCGGTGTTTCCCCGGCGACGGCGAATCGGATTCTGCGGGATCTGAGCGAGGACGGCACCCTGGAACGTGTGAGAGACGGCAAGTTCTGGGCGTACAGATTGAAGGGAAAAGCATAAAGGCTTAGATGACGATTTTGCAAAACTCGGTTCGAATATGGACGGTAGCCCTCGAAAGGGTCGGTAGCATTTAAGGGGTTGTGGGTTCGAATCCCTTGTAAAACAAAGAAAGGTTAATGCTTATGAAAACAAGAGATATCCTGAATCTGATTGCCATAATCATCATCCCGATTCTGGCAGTTCTGATCGGGCATTGGTGCCAAATCAGTTCTGAAAAGCGGAAAGACAAAATGCATATTTTCAAGACCTTGATGACTGCACGCATCTATGGCTGGACGGTGGACAGCGTCCACGCTCTGAATATCATCGATATTGTTTTTGCAAACGATAAAAAGGTACGCGACGCTTGGAAGGACCTGAATGACAAATACCATGTCACAAATCCTGATGATTCACAGCTGAAAAAGATTGAACAAGCTCAGTATAAGCTATTGGAGGCAATCGCTAATTCATTGGGCTATAAAGATAAGATCACATGGGAAACGATACAAAACCCGTATATTCCCGATGGAATGAGAATTCAAATGGAAGCACAGAAACAATCTCAGCAAGCATACATGAATGTTCTGACCGGTATGAGTCAGATGATTCCGAAAAACAACTCCAACAAAGAGGGTGAAAACCATGTCGATACTGAATGATCTTATCACTCAAATCGAGAATCCCGATCTGCGCGCGCGGATTGCGACTGAGGTTGAGAAGCTGGCAAAACAGAAAAAGTTTGGCCTGGTGTTTGAAGAGCACCTGCCGGAATGCACGCCGCTGTGGGATATCCCGGTGAAAAAGGGTGGCAAGGTTGCCTTGAAGACCGGACAGGTCAGTGATTTCTATACCGTGCTCAAAATTGAGGACGGCATTGCAACCTGCCTGAATAAGGACAAGAGCGCCACGGCAGAATTCGCAGTGGACGAGCTTGTCAGCGTGGCGGAGTTCGGCGAGCCGATCTATCCTTACCTTAAACCGCTGAATACCGTCTGTAATGCGCCGGATAGCGATCTCTGGCATACGCTGATCGAGGCGGACAACTACCATGCCCTGCAGCTACTGGAGTATCTTTATGCAGGGAAAGTGGACTGCATCTACATTGATCCGCCCTACAACACCGGTGCAAGGGACTGGAAATACAATAACAACTATGTTGACAGCAATGATCAGTACCGCCATAGCAAATGGTTGTCCTTCATGCAGAAGCGGCTGAAGATCGCAAAAAAGTTACTGAACCCGAAGGACTCTGTGCTGATTGTGACGATTGATGAAAAGGAATATTTGCATCTTGGGTGTTTGCTGGAAGAGATGTTTCCTGATGCACAGATTCAAATGGTAACAGATATAATCAATGCAAAGGGAGTAGCTCGAGTTAATCAGTTTTCTCGTGTTGAAGAATACTTGTATTTTGTGCAATTCGGAATATCAAGACCTACTACCACCAGCGATAGTATGCTTGATTTCGAAGTAACAGGAAACTATAGGCAAAATGCAGGAGATTCTATTCCATGGGCAAGAATGTTGAGAAGAGGAAGCAATTCCCATAGAGAGCATTCTGAAAACTGTTTTTATCCGATTTTTGTAAATGAAATCACGGAAGAAATAGATTCTGTTGGTGATCCTCCCGGAAGAGGTGTGGACAAAAACCTTACTGTTATACCAAATGGATGTGTCGCAATTTGGCCTATGCACGCTGATGGAGTCGAGGGCTGTTGGCAACTTAGTAAACCAAAGTTTTTACAGGCATTGGCAACTGGAACTGCTAAACTTGGAAGGAAAAACAAGCTTGGACAATGGTCAATTAATTATCTCAACCAAGGCTTACTTAATGAAATATCTGAGGGAAGCATTGTCATTACAGGAAAAGATGATAAAGGAGCAGTTATTCTTGAGCGAAAAGAGGATAAATTGCTTTCTGCTAAATCTGTATGGACTCGAAAATCACATGACGCAAGTTTATATGGCTCTGTTCTGCTATCCTCAATCATTGGTAAACGTTTTTCCTATCCCAAATCCGTATATTCAGAAAAAGATACAATAGGTTTTTTCACAAAAGAAAAGCCTAATGCCCTAATCATTGATTTTTTCGCAGGCTCTGGCACGACACTCCATGCGGTGAATCTCCTCAATGCGGAGGATGACGGCCATCGGCGTTGTATCATAGTCACGAATAATGAGGTTTCCGATGTGGAAGCAAAAGAAATGTCAGCAAGAGGTCTGAAACCCGGTGACGATGAATGGGAAAAACTCGGTATAGCTCATTATGTTACATGGCCGCGTACAGTCTGCTCTATCGAGGGACACGACGTGAGCGGCAACCCGCTGAATGGCAACTATCTCGGCAGCGATATTCCCATGGCTGATGGCTTCAAGGCAAATGCTGCTTATTTCAAACTCGGTTTTCTCGATAGAAACGCCGTCGCCCTCGGAAGGCAGTTCAAGGAAATGCTGCCGACGTTGTGGATGAAGGCCGGAGCACACGGCCCCTGCCCCACGATCGGCGAGGAAGCACTGGATATGCTGATTCTTCCGGCAAACAAGTTCGCCGTGCTGGTGGACGAGAAAGAGTATATGGCTTTTGCCGAGAAGTTAGATGAGCATCCGGAGATCGAGACGGTTTTCATCATCACGGATTCAGAATCCGGCTATCGGGATATGATCGCCGGTTTGAACGTAAAAGAAAGCTATCAGCTCTACCGGGACTATCTCGACAATTTTCGCATCAACGCAGCAAGGAGGTAAACGACCGTGAAAGTTGAATTATTTCCGTTCCAGAAGACGGCGCTTGCCAGACTGCGTCAAAGCGTAGCTACCGCGCTGGGCAATTACCGCAGTACCCATACACCGCAGGTTGTCTCCTATACTGCGCCTACCGGCGCAGGCAAAACCATCGTCATGTCCGCACTGATCGAGGCGATCTATTATGGAGATGAGCTGTACCCCGACCAGAATGAAGCCATTTTCATTTGGTTGTCCGATTCCCCACAGCTCAATGAGCAGTCGCGGCTGAAGATCGATCTGAAGGCGGATAAGATTCGTCTGAATCAGTGTGTCACGATCAACGACGATTCCTTTGATATGGAAGTGCTGGAGGATGGGCACATCTATTTTCTGAACACACAAAAGCTCTCCAAATCCAGCAATCTGACAAAGCACTCGGACGGGCGGCAGTATACCATCTGGGAAACGCTGGCGAATACCGTGCGGGAGAAAGCCGACAGGCTGTACTTCATCATCGACGAAGCCCATCGCGGCGCACAAAAGCCCACTGATCTTTCCAAGAACACAACGATCATGCAAAAGTTCCTGAAGGGCTCCGATGCGGATCGTCTGCCTCCCATGCCGGTGGTCATCGGTATGACTGCCACACCGCAGCGCTTCAATCGGTTGGCGGAGGGCACACAGTCCACCACCCACTACGTGAAAACCACAGCAGATGAGGTGCGTGCGTCCGGCCTGCTCAAAGACCGGATCGTCATCACATACCCGGAACACTCCGGAAATGATATGGCGGTGCTGCAGGCAGCTACGGATGAATGGCGTCAGAAATGGGATCACTGGTACCAGTATTGCTATGAACAGCATTATGGACAGGTCAATCCGATTATCGTGATCCAAGTTCAAAACGGCAGCGGGCACCAGATTTCCGCCACCGATTTGGACGAATGCCTGCGCATCATGGAAGAACGACTTGGAGACCATTTTTTCGAAGGACAAGTTGTTCATGCTTTCGGTGAAGGTACACCGACGCTGCAGATCGGCGGACTGGGCGTGCCATACTGTGAACCGAGCCGTATCGCCGATGATAAGCGGATCAAGGTGGTTTTCTTCAAGGAAACGCTCTCTACTGGCTGGGACTGCCCCAGGGCAGAAGTCATGATGTCCTTCCGGCGGGCAGTTGACTATACCTACATCGCACAGCTGCTCGGCAGAATGGTACGCACACCCACCCAGCAGCATATCAATGTGGACGAAACGCTGAATGACGTGCATCTGTATTTGCCGCAGTTCAACGAAACCACGGTCTATGATGTGGTAAAAGCTCTGCAGGACGAAGAAGGCGCTACGATTCCCACGGATATCGAAGCCGAAGAGATGGGCTATGACAACTATGATACACTGAGCCTGCGGCCTACATATCAGTCACAGCCGCGCCAGCCAGGAAGATCTCGTTCAGAAGCACCGGGGCAGATTTCCATGTTTGACTTTCTAAACGGCGGCGAATCTGAAAATACACAGCCAACAACTGCTGCTACTCCGAGCGCGCAGACGTTTGGTCAGCCGACGACAGCACAGACAGCGGGGGAAGGAACATCTTTCATTCCGAAAAGCCCGGCGCCAGTTGGACAGCAGGCACAATCTTCACAGTCGATGCAGCCTGTAACACAACAGTCGACTAGCGAAGAGCCTATTACAACATCCATTCCTCAGCCTTCCGACATTGACCGGGAGGCGGTGGTAAAGGCTATAAATGATACGGGTTTGCTTACATACAATGTGCGCAAAGTTCGTATCACGGACTATTTGAAATCCATGTATGCCCTCGCTCGGTTCCTGACGCAAACGCGGATCGACATGGACGCGAAGGAGCATGTGATTTCCGATATTGTCGATCAAATCCATGAGCATATTGCAATCCTGAAACAGCAGGGCGTTTACAACGATCTTGCCGGACAGGTGCTGCAATTCAAGCTGAGTGCACAGATCTTCGATGTATTCGGACGTTCCATCGACGACTATGCGATCCATGATCTGTTTTCCACAACAGATACCGATATCGAGCGCCAGTTCCGTCTTGCCGAGACTCGTTTGGGAAACGAAGGCGTCGGCAATGCCTATGTCAATCGTTATTACGATGAAGACGAAATATTGAACCTAAAGATTCATGTCATCATTTTTGCGGCCAATTCGGATTGTATGGACGCTTTGCAGGATTATGCCAGGGAGAAGTTCCATGATCTGAACGATGCTAATCGCCGTCGCACGGTTACATTGCCGGAGCGATTCAAAAAGAAATACGATGATATCGTTTCGGACGGAGATATCGTCAGTAAGCATAATTTCCGCTTACCGGAGACGATCCGTGTTCCGCACGAAATGGAAGGTCGTCTGTACAGCAACCATCTATTCGTTGACGATTCCGGCACCGCTCTCATTAATCTGAACGGCTGGGAGCGCAAGGTTATTGCGGAGGAAGAACAGCAGGAAGATTTTGTTTGCTGGCTCCGAAATCCGTCGAGAGGATCATGGGCGCTCTGCATCCCGTATGAAACTGACGGCGAAAAGAGACCCACTTACCCTGACTTTCTGATCATTCGGCGCGATGGCTCGGAATACGTCGTTGATATTCTGGAGCCGCACGATCCGACTCGCCAGGATAACCTCGGAAAAGCAAAGGGCTTCGCGGAATATGCACGGCAGAATCCCGGCGTAGGCAGGATCCAGCTCATTCGGATGCAGCGCGATTCCGTTGGCAGGGAGCGGGCTTTCCGTCTGGATATGTCTAAGAGTTCTATCCGTGATAAGGTCTCTCGCTGCGCGAGCAATGATGAGCTAAATCACATTTTTGAAAGCGACGGATTCTTTCAGTAATAGATAGAAAAGGAAGAGACGCAGATGAACGAACAAGTTATCGTCAGCAAAATGCATGAGTATCTGCACATTGCTACAAAGGAGCTCTGTGCATGGCTCGGCAAGATGCTTCCCCGCGTAAGCGAGGATTGGTGGCAGGTTTGTGTAATGGACAACCTGTCCTTCACGCAAAAGCAATTTGCTGAGGAAAACGGGTACTCGAAGCTGGAAGATCTCGATCTTGCGGCTATGCTCCGTGTGGCAGATAAATCATGGTATGACATGCGTGCATTTGCCTATCTTCCTACCCGCGACCGGCAATGCGTTCGTGACATGATGAAGGTGCGCAATAACTGGGCGCATCTTGCCGGCGCCATTGCGGATAAAGACATCGTACTCCATGATTTGGATACTATCTTGGCGTTCTTCGAGAATGTGATGGTAACCAACAAATACAAGCAGGGCATCAATGAGTTTAAAAGCGAAGTAGAAACTGCCGATTTCTCCGCTGTCTTTGATGACGAACCGGTCACGGTAAAATCGCCGGAACCTGTGCAGATCAGCGCAGGCGGCATCCAGGAACGGGATCGCGTGTTTTTGACCGGAGATCCGGACACAAAAGGAATGGTGTTCTCCGTTACAGACGTCGGCGGAACAAAGAAATACGAGGTGTTCGTCGACGGAGAAATCAAGACGTTCTATGACGGCCAGATCCAGAAAATCGATTCTGCCCCCACATACAGCTGGGTAGATATCGGCACGTTGCAGAGCAATCTGACTGCATACGAGATCAACAATCCTTCTGCCGGAAACCTGTATTCTTTGAACGCAGCACGAATTGATTTCGTTCCATACCAGTTTCGTCCTGCACTTAATCTTATCAAATCGGATGAGCCGAGAATCCTGATCGCGGACAGCGTCGGCGTCGGTAAAACGATCGAGGCCGGTCTGATCGTGAAAGAGCTGGAAGCCAGAAGCGAACTGGACAATATCCTGATTATCTGCCCGAAGCCACTGGTGGCGGAACGGAAATGGGAAATGGAAATGAAGCGCTTCGATGAGGATTTCATCCCGCTCGACGGTGCGATCCTCCGGCAGGCCATATCCGACACACACCGCGACGAAGAATGGCCGGTGCGTTATAACAAAGCCATCATCCCGTATTCCATTTTGGACAGCCGCGTATATGAAGGCGAAGAGCACCGCAGAGGCAAGCAGTACGGGCTTCTGGATCTTGACCCCGCGCCTCACTTCGACCTTGTGATCATTGATGAAGCGCACCATATCCGCAACGGCAGTCTGGACAAAGACAAGGCATATGCATATAAGTGCGTCCGGTACTTCTGCGAGCATGCGGATGCGGTCATCATGCTGACCGCCACTCCGCTGCAGACCAGCGATGACGACCTTTTCACGCTGATGAATCTGCTGCGTCCGGACGTCATCATGGACAAAGACGTGTTCCGCATGATGTCCAGGCCCAACGAATTTATTTACAGATGCTCCCACGCAATTCGTGGAGCGGCCGAAGGATGGCAGGAAGTCGCCACTGCCGAGCTGCAGAATATCCGTTCCACGCAGTGGGGCGAAAACATCGTTGCAAAGAATCCACTGTACGCAGATGTTCTGGAGCGACTGGCAAGGCCGGATATTACCCGCGAAGAACGCGTGAAGCTTGTTTCCGATGTGGAATCGCTCCACAGCTTCAATACTATGCTGAACCGGACACGCAGAAAGGACATTCAAGATTTCTGCATCCGCCGGTCTTACACGGTCGAGACCAGCTTCCCCCCGCAGCAGTACGACCTACATAACGAACTACTGAGATTTGAATACGAAGCGCTTTCCAAGCTCCATAATGTACGCTGTATTCCTTTCATGATGAGCACGATCCGCCGTCAGGCGGCAAGCTGCATCTTTGGCCTCGCGCCACACATCCGTGATCTGATTACGCGGCGCTTTGACCAGATGGTTGAAGACCCCGATGTGGATATGGATGAGTACGATTTGGACGGGAAAGCCACGTCCACATTGATGGCGTTGGCTCATCATGTGCTGGAGCTCGCCGATCTGCTACCGGAAGACGACCCGAAGTTCGACAGCATCTGCACGGTGATCGACGAAAAACAGAAGCTGGAAAACAACAAGATCATCCTCTTCAGTTCGTTCCGTCATACGCTTGCCTATCTGGAAAAGAAGCTGCGCAGCCGCAATTATCGCGTCGCGCAGATCAACGGCAGCGTGAAGGATGATGACCGCCGCGCATTGCGTGAACGGTTTGAACTGGACAAAGCAGACCCGGATGCGCTGGACATCCTGCTCTTCACAGAGGTTGGATCGGAAGGTTTGGACTACCAATTCTGCGATACTATGATCAACTATGATCTGCCGTGGAACCCGATGCGGATCGAGCAGCGTATCGGTCGAATCGACCGTCGCGGTCAGAAGAGCGAAGCGGTCAACATCTATAACATTATCACGGCGGACACTGTGGACGCGGATATTTACTCCCGCTGCCTGATGCGAATTGGCATTTTCGAGCGTAGCATCGGCGAGTGTGAGGAGGTGCTCGGCGCAATCGGAGCGCAGATCGAGCAGATCGCTGTGAACACGGCGCTAACCGAAGAAGAGCGACGTCGCAAGCTGGAGCAGATGGCGGATAACGAAATCCGCCGCATGCAGGAACTCAGCAAGCTGGAAGATGAAGAGCGGGCACTGTTCGGTTTTGATCTCTCGAACTACACTGCAGCAAAGGAAATCAAAGACGCAGAAAGTCCGTGGATTTCGCCGCTCAGCATTCAACGCCTTGTGGAACGCTATCTGAGAGACCGGCTCGGCGAAGGCCAGTACATCATCGGCGCGTCTGAGCTCAAGCAGATCCGACTGAGCCGAGAAGCCCGCTTAACGCTGCTGGAGGATTTCCGCAGGCTGTCAAATATCAAATCGGCGTTGAAGCGCAGATGGGAAAACTACCTGAAGGGCTCCGAGCCGATGCACCGGCTGACATTTACATCGGAGACCGCGTCGAAAGAACGACGGGCATTCTTCATTACTCCCATGCACCCGTTGGTCAAGCAGGCAGCCAAATACTATGCCACCAGTCAGGTGTCGTATATCCATCTTGAATACTATTCCGAAGAACTGCCAGAGGGCACATATCCGTTCTCCATTTACGGATGGAGCTATGTCGGCTTGAATCCGATGTTCCGCGTGGTACCGATTTGCGAGAATGAACTGCTTGCAGCAGAACTCGTGGACATCCTTCAGGATGCAGACACATCCTCGACCAGCAGTACTGTCGACAAGGGCACATGGGCTGGCTTGGAAAGCATCCATATTGCGCGCTGGCAGAGGGAAAAGGAAATCTACCTTGCCGGTATTCAGAGTACTGCGAATTATAAACTTGAGAGCATCAGCAGCAACTATAGGAACCGGAAGCGGACGCTGGAGCAGAAGATCCGTGATGCGTTCGATGAAAAAATCCGCAGGATGTATCAGAGCGAGCTTGGTACTGCAACGGAGAAATATCAGTTGAAAGTCGACGAAATCAATGATCGCGCTTCTCGCGCGGACATCCACACATCTCTGATTGCAAACGGGATCATCGAGATTAAGAGGGGTTAATCATGAGCAATATTGCTGACAGGGTCAGGACAGCGCAGGATAAGGACGGAATGCTACGCCGCGCATTGGAACGCATCATTCAGCTCTATACGGACAAATCGCATTTTGTATATGAGCTGCTGCAAAATGCAGAAGACGCGGAGGCAAAGAGCATTCGTTTTATTCAGCACGCCGACTGTCTGGAAGTGTTGCATGACGGCAAGCCATTCACGTCTGCAAACCTTCAAGGACTTTGTGACATTGGCAAGTCGGATAAGGTTGACAACCTGAACCAGATTGGTGAATTCGGCGTTGGATTTAAATCTGTTTTTGGCATTTGCGACACGGTGCGTCTTTACAGCGATCCTTCCCATTTCGATGGCAAGGTTGAAGGCGATGCAGTTGCATTTGCTGTTGAGATCAAGGATTTTACAAGACCAGAAGACATTCCGGTAGAACCTATGCCGCGGACATATACTACTCGCTTCGTTTTCCCGTTTGCTGTAGGACACACGTATTCTGGCTTTAAGACGATCCCGTCGCTTACCGAAACGCTTGCCCGCAAATTGCAGAACTTTGGCATCACTACATTACTATTTATGAAACATCTGGAGCTGATCGAGTATGAAATAGAAACGGATGAGGAGCCAATAACCGGCGAATACCTGCTTGATAAAAGAAATATCAACGATCACTGTTATTTGGTTTCTGCACTTGGTATCTCCGAAAAAGAAAAAGCAGACCCAGACGCAACGGAAATGATCTCCTATTTGAAGTTCTCCCGCAAGTTGGAAAAATACCCGTTACGGACCGTTGACATTGCTTTTCCGGTCAAGGAGGAAAAGGATAGTTATCAGTGCATCAAGGCACCAAATCCCTATGTCTCGGTGTATTTCCCAACTGAAACAGAGAGTAAGTTGGATTTTATCGTTCAGGGACCATATCGTACTACGCCAAATCGCAGTAGCATTCCGTCTGATGATGCCGACAACATCTATTTAGCGAAGGAAACTGCTATCCTTTTGCGTGAGAGCCTGTTGGAGTTGCAGGTAGCAGGTAGGTTGAACATGAGCTTCGTAAAGACGCTTCCAATCGTAGAAGACCGGTTTGATACGTTCGACCTCTTTTTCCCTTTGTACGAAACGGTTCGAGATTTATTCCGCAACGCTGCAATCATTCCCAGTAAAGATGGCAAATACGTTTATGCCAAATACGCAAGAATTACGCGACAAGAAAGATTGGCAACAGTTTTCTCGGACGAACTGCTCTCACAATTGATCAATGACGGCGGAGCATATTGCTGGTTGCCTACATACCTGACAGAAACGAATAGAGAGTACAAGCACGTTCTCGATTATATGACAGAGGAACTGAATATCCCCGTTATTCGCCCGGAGGATCTCCGAACATACTTCGCAACAAACCCTAAATTCCTTCCGAAGCGATCGCTTGAATGGCTTGTGGATTTGTATTCCGTTTTTGAAAATATCCCCGGCGCATTTTCCAAATCGAGATATGAAACGAATATGACCACGGCGAACATTGTTAAGACAGCCAGTGGTTCTTTCGTTGCGCCGTTCAGGCGTGAAGGAAAATCGTACATTCCGAATGTATTTCTTCCATCCCCCAAAATTCGCAGTGCGGACATCAACTTTGTTGATGCAGAGTTATACGAAAGATGCCGTCACTTCTTCGATGATATCCTGCAGTTGCAAAAGCCAAATGAATACGAGTTCCTGATCAAGGATATAAAAAAGCGCTATGAGAGCGGGGACATATACGATGACGACCAGCACATCGAAGATATCAAGGTGCTTATCAAATATTCAAAGCTCGAAGAATATGAAGATGAAGTGAATCGAATCATTCGAGAACTTCTTGCCCTTAGATGCACCGACGGGAAAATGCGCAGCTGCTACGCATTCAGAATTTTTCTGCCAATCAGCACAGAAGGGATCAACGTGGAAAGCTACTACAGGAACCTCGGACAGAATGTGTTCTTTGTCGATGTGGATTTTTACAGCAACCATGGCATCGAAACTCCTATACTATTGGCGCTCGGCGTGCGTAATTCCATCACGACCGGAGAAAACACCGTAACGGGCACATATGAAACAGGGTCTCGTGGAAAACAGCCAGATTGGTGGACAACCGGCGATTTTCGCTGGAAATTTTCGATAGACGCCTTAAAAGATGTGCTTAAGTACATCTCCGCGCATCCCACCGCAAAGGATTCCATTCTCAAATCACAGGCGATCATGAAAGTGATGTCAATCAATGAGAATCGGCTTTGTGGACTCGTTCATATCGGAGGCAGCACGGTTCCGAACAAAGAAAACGAGCCGTGCGAATTGATCCACATCCTTCGTGGTGAGCGGATTTGGGGCTGGGACGGTAAATGGCTTTATACAGAATCAGGAGAACTTGTCGCACCAAAGACTATATCTAGGCACGATATCAGCGTATCGATTTATGGTAGGATCAAACCAGACTCCACCATCTTTAATCTCATCGGATTTAAGAGAACAGATGCAGATGAAGTGGATGAGCTCAAGAAAACCATTCCTCAGGAGAAGCTCGAGGCTTTCTTTGAAAGCGAGCTGCGACAGCGGTACGGGATATCTACCGCAGATTTGAATGAACGGTATGGATCGTCCGGACAGTATGAAACGATCGAAGAAGAGAAACTACCGTTCCCTTCACTATCTGTACGTAGCTGGGATGCTCTTCGAAAGCACGTAGCTGAAATGCTTATTTATGCTGATCCGGTGCGGTATGAAGAAAAAATCCGCAGCATCCGCGTAAGCAATCACCAAAGAGAAGCGAAGGCCTATCTGTCAAATATGTACCGGCATGACGGCAACAACCGATTCAAGTTTGCATGCCAATTATGCCATGATACCTGTTCTTCGTTTGAAGCAACAGAGATCTTTCTAAAGCCAGAAACCGAGCTGGATCCGATCAATCTTTGCCTGTGCCCCAATTGCGCTGCCGCTTATCGGAAGCTCCGTACTAATACAGCGATCATGGAAAACGTACGTAGATCAATCTCAACGACGAAAGACAGCGATATCGAGAACGGCGATTATTTGACCGTTTCCCTTGATGATGACGATGAGCTCTGGTTTACGCAGACGCATTTTGCAGAGATTCGCGAGTTGATGAAACTTGCGGAGGAAGTAAAACAGTCCAAGCAGGCAGCGCCAGTGCAGGCCAGTGTTGATGATGTAGGCGATAAGTCGGGCATGTCTGTTTATTCCGGTTACATAGGTAAAACCATCCGGCGAAAAGATGGCTTCGTCGGTACCGTCACAAACGTAACCACAGATGGCGATAACGCCTATGTTGAAGTGCATGTTACTGGCGGCAAGGATGCTGGAAAGGATACGAAAATACAATTATCTTTCATTCTGAAAAACAGAAATGTATACATTGTTTCAGATGTGTAAGAACAACCTAGTGGAACCTGTGGAAAAGAGTTGGAAATCATCGTCAATGAATCTGGAATAGACAGTTAAGTATTCCCTGTTAGTAAGTGGGCTGAGTGCAGAAAGGCAAAGCCTTCTTATGATGTTGATTCTAATCATTATCGAAGCTTCACTTACGGCAAGGACTGACATTAGTGGATTAGCCATTTGCGTGGACTATACGCCTCTTGCGACGTAATGATGCATCCGTTATTTGCTCTTAATGTATAGAAAATCTTTATAAAGAATAAATGCATCCATGGGAGTACTGTATGCCAACCTATCAAGATTACAAATACATATTTGAAAGGGAAATTGTACAGCAAAGTAAAGGAATCATTTTCTCTTTCTCCCCGCTGAATAACAAGCATACATATCAACCCTACAGTCATGGCATTTCGCCCGATGCTGTTGAAAAACTTGGGGAGCTCATGCGGCATAATCTGCTCTTTTACAGTTTCGGAGAGGATGAAGTTGTCACATACTATGAAAAAGATGCGTTTTCTTCCTTAGAAAAAGCCGCAAAGTACGCATTTCAAGCCAGACTGCCACATCGCGATCCGAAGAAAGATGGCCTTCCGGGTGAAGTGCTTCTGGATTTGCTGGTTCAGATCTATAATCCCGATGCTTATAAGCTCGCTGTACGTACACTCTTTCGTCAAGATGATAAAAATGAGATCAAAGGATATGATCTTACTTATTTCACGAAGGATAGTTCCGGTATTTCTCTGTGGCTTGGTCAGGCAAAACTTGGAGGTAAAGCATACTGCAAAAGCGGCATTGATAAAGACCTTATAGAAAAGTATGTGGTTCCCTATCTGTCTAAGCAACTATTCTTCGTTTGTGATAAACGGAAATCTATCACGGACGACGCAAAGGCTATCCTTGAAGCAATTGAGGTGCTCAATATTCGTCTGATAGCAGAAGACGCAGATGAACCGGCCCGCGCCCAGCAATTGATTGACTTACTGAATCAGCTTGGAATCCGTATAAAAATCCCTTGTTTGCTGGTGTATGAAGAAAATAGTATTTATCAGGATGCTGCAAAGCTTTACGAGCGGGTTATGGCTGAAGCCGAAGGAATGAAGGCGTATTTTAATAGCCATGTTTACACCTTCGATGGTTTTTCGCCTGAAATCATTTTCTATGTGTTCCCAGTTGAAAGTATTGACCGCCTGAGAGATGAGGAGAAAGGCTTCTATGCAGGATTATGCTAAGCTTCTTCTGACAGCAATCAACCATTATAATCCAGACAAAGATGAAACCGTTGACCAATTAAGAGATTTAGTGTGCTGGATATCGGATCAGGAAGAGCCCAAGAAGGACCCCATAATTGCGGAACTGCTTTACATTGCATCTCAAAAGATGCGTGTATTCGGGTACAACAAGCTGAACGGATTTGCGAGTGATCCGGGTGAAACTACTGGCTCGATAACGGGTATTGGTAGCCAGGCTATACAGAATCTGTATCAGTCAGATAGCGATGACTCCGTCACCTTGGATAAAACGCAAAAAGAGGTTGTTGATCTGTTCCAAAACCTGTCACCAAAGCGGATGCTTGTCAGTGCCCCCACCTCATACGGAAAGACATTTTTATTACGAGAAATCCTGTATCTGAATCGTGATAGATACAAGAATATACTCCTCGTTTTCCCCACGGTTGCGTTGCTTCTGGAAAATGCGGGAGTCATGTCATGGTTTGTGAAGAAGTTCAACCTTGACTACCGTATTATCAAGACCGTTGATGATGCCTGCGCAGACGAAGGAAATAAAATCTTTGTATTTACATCGGAACGAGCATTACAGCTATTAGCGTCTTTTCCCGAGCTGAAAATCGACTTTTTCTTTTTTGATGAGATTTATAAAATTGACGAGGACTATTGTAACGACGAACTGGATGAAAAAGATTCTGGTGATGTATTAAAACTCAAGCAGGATGAATCATTCCTTAATGAGGACAGAGGGAAAACATTTCGAATTGCTTTATACTTGTTGTCCAAGAGAGTGGACGAGTTCTATCTCGCTGGGCCAAACTTAAGTCGAGATCGTTTTGGTTTTGGCATGAACCGGTACTTGGAACTCCATCAAATAGCTGTAAAAGAAATACTCTTTGAGCCCACGCTACGTATAGCGGTTAATGCATATACTACGAAAATTGAGGAAAAACTCCCACAAACGCTGCCGTCACCGGAAACGAAGGCGTTGACGCGAATTGGACAAGCTGTCAATGATAAAGTAAAAGATGTTGTATCCTATATCGATACACACGAATATGGACAGACTTTACTCTACTGTACCACCCCCACAAAAGCCATCGAGTACTCTAATAAACTGTCGAAAGCGGTAGGGGATACCCACGCCTTCGATAACTATCCAGAAGACTTCAAAGCTTTTATTGAGCATATCAGAAAAGAATATGATGTGGATCATAGTGTAGATGAATGGAGTTTGATCCAAGTCCTTAAAAATGGATTCGGAATGCATCACGGAAAGCTTCCGAAGTATATTCAGCGTGAGATATTGGAACAGTTCAATCAAGGCATATTTAGCACTCTGTTTTGTACCTCAACAATAGTTGAAGGTGTCAATACTGATGCTAAGAATATGATTATTCTTAATCCATCAAAAGGGAGAAAAAAGCTATCTCCCTTTGATATCAAGAACATTAAGGGGAGAGCGGGGCGATATCATCATTGTTTTCTCGGACGTGTTTTCTACATGAGTAAGGAACTTCAAGAAATCGAGGAATCTGATACACTGTCTTTGAACTTCGTGACGTTTTCAGACACTGAACTCAGCGTAATTGATCTTGACAATGCTGAACTCTCCGATCTGACTCCGACAAACGCTGAAAAGAAAGCGGAAAGAAATCGGTTAACCAGCAACTATATGCTGCCAGAAGAAGTGTTTATCAAGAATAGAACCGTATCGAAAGAGAATCAGGAGAGACTTCTTCAGAAACTTATAGAGAAGGACGAATATGCTATATTTCAAAATTTCATTACAAGGACAATTTCTGTTGATGGGTTCTTGAAGTATGGATGGATTAAGAAAATACTTGAAGTATTTTTCAAGGCTGATTTGATCGATAACAGGACACAAAAGAGGTACACAGCGATAGCTCTGAATTATTACAAAAATGGTTTTCGTGGCATCTTGGAATATGAAATCAATAGAGTGAAAGAAGGAGAAACAAAGACCGTTGATAAAGCATATTCGGCAGCATTTGAATCAATGAGAGGAGTACTTGAGCATAGAATCCCCAAAATACTATCCTTATTCGAAAGCATAATCACATTTGCGGCATCGATAAAAGGTGATGACACAAGCTTGTTCTCATTATCACAGGTACGCCGGTATTATGAGACAGGAGTAAAGAGCGCTATTGGTGAAGCATTGATAGAGTATGGTTTTCCAACTGATGCAATACGAAGAATTGAGGATAAACACGGTGATTTGACTCGCATGGAGGTTAAGGCTGCTAAAGATTATTGTAGAAAGCATTATCTCGAAATCTCCCCACTGCTTGATCAATATGAAAACAAGCTGTTTATTACGGCTATGAGAACCATATGAGTTTCATCTAGAGAGTTGCTGCCACTTTTTTTATTCTCCATCGCAACCACAACACAATCCCCCACGGGATGAAACGTCCCATGGGGGATTGAATACTATCCCACACCTGCGGAGGATACCGTCACCAGTAATGACGGTTTCCTCCGACCTTCTTTGAGAACAAAACCCTCATCTGAAACAATGATTGTTCCCGCAGGGATCGGTAATACCGACCCCCGATCCAAATCACATAACCTGGCTGGCATCATTTCAACTGAGACCAGGCTGCTAGGTAGCCTTTGAAATCATAAGTGTATTATTATGAGTAACCCACCACAAGAGGTTCCCTGCGTTCAACGCTGGATACTCCTGCAAAGGGGATGAAGTCCCGAAGCAATGCTTCATCGTCTTCCACAGCCGCCTTGCACTGAACCCAACTTGGGGGAGATGATGGGGTAACGAATCGTTACCTCATCCTTGTTCGGCAGATTTGTAAACATTTCTAAAATCTGCCGAAGATCTGTTGACTAGTCCTCCTTTTTCGGCTATAATATAGCCAGAATGAAAATCAGCCGAAAAAGGTGACGAATTATGGCATACATCAGCCGGCACATGGAATCCCGCATCCTCGAACTCAGCAAGTCCTACTCCGCGATTCTGGTAACCGGACCGCGTCAGGCTGGCAAAACGACCATGCTTCGCTCTCTCGCAGAGAAAGAGAATATCGGACGAAAATATGTAACGCTGGACGACCTCACCGAGCGAGACATGGCAAAAAACGACCCTGCCCTGTTTCTTCAGCTTCACAGGCCGCCCGTGCTCATTGATGAGGTGCAGTATGCTCCGGAACTCTTCACCTATATCAAGATCCATATCGACGAGCATCACAATCCCGGTGACTTCTGGCTGACCGGTTCGCAGATCTTCCGCCTCATGCGGGGCGTACAAGAATCGCTGGCGGGACGAGTTGCACTACTGCACATGTCTCCTCTGTCCCAGCGGGAGATCATTGGCGCACCTTGTGTACCCTTTACAACAAATCTGGATCGCTTGCTTGCCGAGCAGAATCAGATCCAACCTGTTACTACGCCGGAGTTGTTTGCCCGCCTATGGAATGGATCAATGCCTGGGCTGATCAGCGGTCAGACGCCGGATCGGAATATTTTCTATTCTTCTTATCTCTCCACCTATGTGGAGCGTGATGTCCGGGATCTTTCCGGCAGTGTCGATGCTTTGAAATTCAACCGCTTCGTCACAGCCGTTGCCGCCCGCTGCTCCCAGCTCCTGAATTATAACGCGCTGGCAGAGGACGCAGATATCGACATGCCGACCGCAAAAGCCTGGGTCAATATCCTGGAAACGCTGGGTATCATCTTCCTGCTGCATCCCTATTCCAACAATGTGCTGAAACGCACGATCAAGACGCCGAAGGTGTATTTCTATGACACCGGCCTCATTTGCTATCTGACCCGATGGTCTTCTCCGGAAGTAGCTGAAAGCGGCGCTATGAACGGAGCGCTGCTTGAAAACTTCACCGTGTCGGAGATAATGAAGAGCTACCAAAACGCCGGGCTGGAGCCGTATCTCTACTTCTACCGTGACAGGGACGCCAAGGAGATCGACGTGGTTCTCGAAGGCGACGGCAAGCTCTGCCCGCTGGAGATCAAGAAAACTGCTGCGCCGGACAAACGCCTTACCCGTGTTTTCAGCGTGATCGACAAGTCTCCCCTCCAACTTGGCACCGGCGCGATCCTCTGCATGGCGGATCATTTCAGCGCCTTTGACAGGGATAATCTGATCGTGCCGATTTGGATGATATAGATAATGACAAGGAGAACCCAATTATGAATCCCTACATTGACATGTTCAACTATCAGTATATCCAGCAGCAGGCAAAGCAGCACCAAATCAGCCAAGTGCTGGAAGTTCAAAAATGTGCAAAAGCCTTACATGATTTTCTCAACGGGCTTGACAAGATAGAGCCCGACTATCAGAAAACAGCAAGTGCGGAGTTTTGTTCCATTTTGCTTGATTACGTCAGAAAACACAGTTGATTCCATATGTATATTTGGGATATTTCTTGATGTTTCCAATAAACAATTTAAGAAGTTCCCTTTAGAATCGGGTAGGAGGGGGTGGCTAACCCCCGTCCTCCCACACCACCGCTCATGCGGTCCCGCAAGCGGCGGTTCGGCTAATGATATATTGCTGCCCTGTACGTCTTTTCTCACTAAGCTACTTCTGC
>Ga0256405_10006186_pt1 | contig 19517 bp, 21 predicted proteins | sample RumenRJG_02DNA_FD_189096 | JGI IMG/M metagenome (GOLD analysis project Ga0256405, IMG submission 189096) | Bovine rumen microbial communities from Lethbridge, Alberta, Canada - RJG_02 | ecosystem: Host-associated > Mammals > Digestive system > Stomach > Rumen | place: Canada: Alberta... | reverse complement strand
TCACCTCTTTCTGTACATAGACGCGCTCGGCATTGTTGCAGATCTGGCCGTTGTTGCCGATGCGGCTGTCGACAATCCACTGTGCGGCGCGCTCTAAGTCGGCGTCCTTGCAGACGATGGCCGGAGCCTTGCCACCAAGCTCAAGGCTAACCTTGGTGATGTTCTTTGAAGCAGCGGCCATGATGCTCTCGCCAGCGCTGACGGAACCCGTGACGGAGACGATGTCGATCTTCGGTGAGCCAGCCATCTCGTTACCGATGACGCTGCCCTTACCCGTGACGATGTTGATGACACCGGCGGGCAGTCCGCTCTCGTCGACGATCTTGGCGAACTCGGTGCAGTTCTCGGGCGTCAGCTGCGAGGGCTTGATGACGATAGTACAGCCAGCGATGAGGGCGGCACCGGCCTTACGGGCGATGAGGAAGAAGGGGAAGTTCCAGGGCAGGATGCCGGCAACGACGCCGATGGGCTTCTTCGTCAGCAGGATGGTCTCGTTAGGACGGTCGCTGGGGATGATTTCGCCCTCGATATGGCGGGCGAAGGTGGCCATGTATTCGAAATAGGCGATGGTGGCCCCCACCTCGATAGAAGCCCACGTGCGGGTCTTGCCCTGCTCGCGCATGATGATTTCAGTGAACTCCTGCTCGCGGGCCTTGATGCCTGCTGCAAACTTCAGCAGATACTGGGCACGCTCGATGGCGGGCGTCTTGGCCCACGCCTTCTGGGCAGCACGGGCGGCATCGAGTGCGCGGTTGACGTCCTCGATGGTGCCTTCCGGCTGGCGCGAGATGACCTCTTCGGTTGATGGGTTCAATACGTTAATCCACTGGCCGTTCGAACTATTGCAGAACTGGCCGTTAATGTACATTTGTAAGTCTTTCATACGTGTTGTTGTTTTAGGGTTTTAAGTTGTTCGTTTATAGTTGGAAGCAAAGATACGTAAAAAAAACGGAACTGCAAACAACAGCTCCGTTTTTTTTGATATTTTTATTATTTTTCGGATAGACTTAGGAACTTCAGGTATTCCTCGACGTCTTCGTTGTAGCCTCGACTGCCTGTGAGAGGCTTCCCTGTGGCAGGGTCAAGGATGACGTAGAATGGCTGTGCATTGGCTCCGAACTTGTGGCTCTGCAGGTAGCTCCACTTGGCGCCGATGGTTCGCAGCGTCTTGGTCTGGCCGTTGGCGTCAGTCACCTCTAACGGTTCGGGCAGTGGCGTCTTGTCGTCTACGTAGAGCGATATGAGCACGAAGTCGTTGCGCAGACGGTCGGCCACACGCGGGTCGGTCCATACGGCAGCCTCCATCTTGCGGCAGTTGACGCAGCCGTAGCCTGTGAAGTCGATGAGTGCGGGCTTGCCTTCGGCACGGGCGGCGGCCATACCCAAGTCGTAGTCGGTGAAGCGGGCCTCTACCACCTTATTATTAAGGTTGAAGTCCTGGGTATTCATCGGCGGGGCAAAGGCACTGACAGCCTTGCAGGGGGCACCCCACAGTCCGGGTACCATATAAAGGGCGAAAGCCAGTGAGACGAGTCCACCCATGATGCAGACGACGGGCATGGGTTTATTGACATTGCCGCCAATCTCGTCCTCCTGGAACTTCAGCCAGCCGCAGAGGTAGGCTCCTAAGAGTGCGAAGATGACAATCCATAGCGAGAGGAATACCTCACGGTCCATCAGATGCCAGCCGTAAGCCAGGTCGGCTACGGAGAAGAACTTCAGGGCGAAGGCCAGTTCGATGAAACCGAGAACCACCTTGATGGTCGTCATCCACGAACCGGATTTCGGTGCCTGTTTCAGCCACGAGGGGAACAGGGCAAACAACGTGAACGGCAGGGCCAGGGCTACGGCGAAGCCGAACATGCCGACGGCAGGAGCCAGCCAGTTGCCACTGGTAGTCGTCTCTACGAGCAACAGACCGATGATGGGTGCCGTACACGAGAACGAGACGAGCACCAGCGTGAAGGCCATGAGGAGAATTGAGAGATGGGAATTGAGAGTTGAGAGTTTGGAGCCGGTCGACGCTTTGGCAGAGAACTCTTCACTCTTCTGATCCACCTTGTTGGCCCATGAGCCTGGCAGCTTGATTTCGAACCATCCGAAGAAGCTGAGGGCAAAGACGACCAACAGCAGGAACAGGAAGATGTTGAACACGGCATTCGTCGACATGGCGTTCAGCGTGTCGCTGCCGAAGAGTGCCGTCACCAGCAGTCCCAGTCCTAAGTAGATGACGATAATGCTGACGCCGTAGGTCACGGCGTCGGTGATGGCTTTGCTTCTGTTGCTCTTGGCCCGCTTCAGGAAGAACGAAACGGTCATAGGGATGATAGGCCAGATGCAGGGCATACATACAGCCAACAGTCCACCGACGAAGCCCATCAGCAGGATATATAATAAGGAGTGGTCGCTCAGCGGCTTGCTGCTCGAAAAGGCCTGGAGCTCGCTGATGACGGGGGACCATAAGTCTTCGCCTTCGGCTCCGGAATTAGAAATGAGAAGTGAGGAATGGGAAATGGTGTCGGCGGTCGCGGTATCGGTTACCGTAGCCTCTGCTTTCACGTCGGCATTTTTCATTTCTTCATTTTCATTTTTCACTTCTCCTTTCTCACTTTTCACTTCGCCAGAGGCGGAAAGCTCCACCTGCGTCGGTGGCAAGCAACTCTGGTCGTTGCAGGCACCGTATTCTAAATAGCAGTCGATGTCGTACTTGGGCTTGGTGAAGCGTATCTTCTGCACAAAGGTGACCTGATGCTCGAAGTACTTCAGTTCCATACCGAACATCTCGTCATACTTCTTGATGACGTTGCCCTTCGGCGTCAGTTTGCCAACCTTCTCAGCACCATCCATCTTCACCACGTTGAAGGTCGCCTCAATGGGGCCGTCCTGGCCTAAGTCCGTAGAATAGACGTGCCACCCCTGGTCAATCGTCGCAGTAAAGACAATCTCTGCCTCGGCATTCTTTCCAGTCTTCAGCTCCGACTTGAAATGCACGGGGTCTTGCATCTGCGCCTGCATCGTCAGTACGGTGGCCAGCAGCAGGATGGTAAGCAGTATGCGTTGTGTTGGCTTCATACGGTTAGTCGGCGGCCTCGAACTCCTCTAAGAAGCGCATGTCGTTCTCGGAGAACAGACGCAGGTCGTTGACGCGGTATTTCAGGTTGGTGATGCGCTCAACACCCATGCCGAAGGCATAGCCGGAGTAGACTTTCGAGTTGATGCCGCACTGCTCGAGAACGTTGGGGTCTACCATACCGCAGCCTAAAATCTCCACCCAACCGGTGTGCTTGCAGAAGCCGCAACCCTCGCCGCCGCAGATGAAGCACGAGATGTCCATCTCTGCCGAAGGCTCGGTGAACGGGAAGTAAGAGGGGCGCAGACGAATCTTCGTGTCGGCACCGAACATTTCCTTGGCAAACGACAGCAGTACCTGTTTCAGGTCGGTGAACGATACGTTCTTGTCGATATACAGACCTTCTACCTGGTGGAAGAAGCAGTGGGCACGGGCGGTGATGGCCTCGTTGCGATAGACGCGGCCGGGGCAGATAACGCGGATGGGAGCGGTCAGCTGGCCGTTCTCGTCGTGCATCTGTTCCATGACGCGAGCCTGGACGCTGCTGGTGTGTGAGCGCAGCAGGATGTTCTTCGTCACGTCATTGGGGTGCTGGCTCACGAAGAACGTGTCCTGCATGTCGCGGGCGGGGTGGTCGGCGGCGAAGTTCATCTTCGTGAACACGTGGAGGTCGTCCTCCACCTCGGGACCGTCGGCCAGTACGAAGCCCATGCGCGAGAAGATGTCGATAATCTCGTTCGTCACAATAGTCAGCGGGTGGCGCGTACCTAATTTAATAGGGTAGGGGGTGCGCGTCAGGTCCATCAGCTCGTTGCCGGTCTCCTGACTTTCGCACGCCTCGCGTAGCTGGTTGATGCGCTCGGTAGCCATCTGTTTCAGCTCATTGATCTTCATGCCGACGGTCTTCTTCTCGTCGGCAGCCACGTTACGGAAATCATTCATAAGGGCTGTTATCTCGCCCTTCTTGCTGAGGTATTTCAGACGAAGCTGTTCCACTTCCTCTGCGTTCTTAGCACTCAGCGTCTGTACTTCTTTCAGAAGTTCATCTATCTTGTCTAAAATCATAGTCTTGATGTAAAATTGCAATTTCGGCTGCAAAGGTACAAAAAAAATAAGAATAAAGAATTGAATTAAGAATTATTTTGTAACTTTGGATAAAATCGCAAACTTTATTGTAAATAAAGGCAGTTCCAAGGATTGAGAAAAATTTGGGTTCTTGCTTAGGCAAGCGGCAAAGCCGAGCGACGAACTGGCAACGGTTCTTGCGCCCTTTCAGTAGCAAGCAGCAAGCCGATTACTCATTTCCTCATTCTGCTATGATTTGCTTATCAAAGTCATCGCCTCCGGCGCTTGCTACCGAAGGGACGCAAAAACTCCCGACTCAGAGCCACCAGCCTGTTTCCGCTCGAGCTCCGCTCGCTTGCTACCGAAGGGACGCAAGAATGGCTCATTGTCGGGCACAAAAGTAATGCTTTTATTTGAAACGACCAAATATCAAACAGGATTTTTACGGGGTTGCAAGTCCATGAGGTCGAAATACATGAGTCGAGTTGCTTGAGGAACAACTGCTTTGTCCTTACGTGTACTCTTTGATTCTTCTTCCTCTGATGGGAATAAGTAAGTAAAGCCGTTCTTTTCATAGTAGGCTAATGCGTCTGCTGCATTACGAGCATCGACTATCAGGAAACGATAACCAGTCTTGCCACCAGAACCCAACCATCGTTTAATAAAGCTCATAAGGGCAGTGCCAATGCCTTGGTGTGCCATTGCCTTATTGACTGCCAATCGTCCTATCAAGATGCCTGGATAGCGTTTGAGCCGTTTCTCGCTGAGGTCATTTTCCTCACGGAACACCTCTTGCTTACGATTGGAAAGGTCTGTCATGCGCAGACTGTCGTTTGAAACAGAGAAAGCACACGCAATCTGTTGTGGATTGCTATTGGAACGGAACACATAGGAACGACTTACCATCCGACGTGTATATCCAACAACATCTTTCTGGAAGTACTCATCAAGGTCATCTATACCACAAGAAAAATGCTCGCACTCAGCGAGCACTTCTTCCGTCAATTCTGTGAACATAAAACCGTTCAAAAGTTCTTCAACTGTCATAGCGGCATTCCCGACCTTTTCATCATTTCAATATAAGCACGCTCTTCTTTCTCGTTAAATATAACGATATTGCGTGGGTTGCGCTCACGCTCTTCTGCACGCTCTATGAATGCCCTTGCGGCTTCACCGTGCAATGTTGGGATAATCTTTACTGGTGTTGCCATATTATTACTTCCTTTTGTTTTTAGCTGCAAATTTAGTCAAAATTCTCCAAAGTTGCAAGGAATTGGCAAGATTTCAGTCGAAATGAAAGAAAAACAAGCGAAATCAAGCAAAAATTTGTTCAAATTGTGCAATGATTTGAGAAAAATCACTATCTTTGCATCGGCTTGGGGGAGAAATCCCGAGTCGCAGATGCATTAGCTTTTATTTCGCACTTTACCAAAGTGACCTGAGAAACCAATTTGGAATAAGTTCGATTAAGAAGCAAGGGAAAGGCCAAGATGAGGCATCCCCACCTAACGCATTAGCTATGCACACGCCTTGGCGTGGAGCATTCTTATATGTTAGGTAGGGGTTCCAAATTCTCAGGTTCGCCCCTTAGGTAAAGTGCATAAGAGTGGCCACGCCATTCTTTGTGCCCTTACCTTTTGCATTCATTCTTGATATATTCACAATTAAAATAAATGCAATTATGAAGAAGAATGTAAAGCATGATGAACTCCAATCTAGGCGTGAGTTCTTTAAAAAAGCGGCAAAGGGAATGTTGCCGATGTTGGGTGCGATTGCCTTCGGTCCAATGTTGATAACATCTTGTGGTCCTGACGATTCTGATGAATTTATAGGATGTACAGACTGCACGTCTGTATGTAGTAGCAATTGCTCTACCACATGTACTTCCACATGTAAAGATGATTGCCGTACTTCCAGTTCCAATAGTTCAGATAATGGTAACTGTTCAGATTGTGCTTCGTCTTGTAGTGCCAGTTCCGCAAGCAGTACATGTTCGTCTTGTGCAAATGATTGCTCGTCTTCATGTAAAGAAACATGTAAAACAACATGCTCTAATATTAGTGGAGGGAGTGCAACAGGAAAAAACGATGTTTCTAGTGCAAGTGGAAAAATCGATGGATATGAATATGTTGACTTAGGGTTAAGTGTAAAATGGGCCAGATATAATTTTGGAGCTCAGAAGCCAGAAGATTATGGTAAACTTGTTGCAGCTGGTGACGCATCTGGAAGTGGAGAAAAAAAATCTTTCTATGCTTTAACAGCACCAGAAATTGAAGACGGAGACTCTATTTGTGGCAATTCAAAATACGATGTAGCAACCTCACAATGGAGTAAAAAATGGCGTCTTCCATCAAAAAAGAATTTAGATGAATTACTGGAAAATACATCTTTTGAATGTATTTCCCTAAATGATGTAAAAGGAGTAAAGTTTGTAAGTAAAAAAAATGGTAATAGCATTTTTATGCCTTTTGCAGGAGAAGAGCAATATACTGCAGATTCAACTTATGAAAATGTCTACATTGGTAAATATGGATTTTATTGGACCGGAGACATAAAAGAGCTTGTTGGTTCTGCCCGCGAAGTAGCTCGCTTTAAAAAATATATATTAAGTATGTCAGACAGTTATACAAGAGTTTCAACATTTGCAGGTTCTGCTCTTGCAAGTGTTCGACCTGTGACAACAGGGACAGGCTCGGGAGGAGGTGGCTGTACGGGAAGTAGTTGCAGTTCCAACTGTGCAAACAACTCAACAGGAGGAGGATGCACGGGATGCGGCAGCGGATGTTCTACTAGCTGTAAGACTAATTGTGAAGGCAGTTGTATAAATGGATGCAACACATTATGTGGTGGTCAATGTCGTTATTCTTGTGGTGGTTCATGTACATATGTTTCAGCAGGAAGCAAATGTACAGGTTGCGCAACATCATGTATGACATATTGCTATCGTACTTGTGATATGGCTTGTAGTTCTAGTTGCATGTCTCAATGTATTTATACTTCAAAATAAATGATCCAAATTAAAGATAATGATAACGGTTGGCAGTCTGGAATGGCGAAAAGCATCACATTCATCGTGACAAAAGATTGTCAACTTGCCTGTAAGTATTGTTACTTGGTAGGAAAGAATACTAAGGAGCGGATGACATGGGATATAGCTAAACGCACCATTGACTATATACTTGACCACGAAGATGAGTTTCGCGAAGAGAGCGTCATCTGGGACTTCATCGGTGGAGAACCTTTCTTGGAAATAGACCTGATAGACCGCATCTGCGATTATGTCAAGACCGAAATGTACCGGCGTAACCATCACTGGTTCAATTCTTATCGCTTCTCATTCTCCACCAATGGCATCAACTATCACACCGACAAGGTTCAACGATTCATCAAGAAGAACCATTCGCACCTGAGCATTGGCATCACCATTGACGGCACCAAGCGTAAGCATGACCTGAACCGCATCTGGAAGACGCCGGAGATGGAGCATGGCATAATTCCTAAGCCAGAGGAGGAGCGTGGTTCATACGAAGATGTTGTGAAAAACATTCCGCTGTGGTTATCGCAATTCCCTGAAGCAGGCACGAAGGTTACTATATCCTCGCCCGACATTCCGTATATCAAGGAGAGTGTGCTGCATCTATACAGTCTTGGCATTAAGGAGGTGAATATCAACTGCGTATTTGAAGATGTTTGGAAAGATGGCGATGACGTGTTGTTTGAAGAGCAACTGACAGAACTGGCTGATGCTATCATTGACGATGACCTGTACAGAGACCATGCCTGCTCGTTTTATCAGGAGTTTATTGGCAAGCCCATGGACCCTGCCCTCGACAACCAGAACTGGTGCGGCGCAGGCAAGATGCTGGCTGTGGATGCAGCAGGCAACTTCTATCCATGCACGCGTTTTGCTGCCTATTCGCTTAGAAGCAAGCCTGCCTGGATTATCGGCAACATCCACGATGGAATAGACCAGAACAAGTTGCGTCCGTTCCTGACGCTGGACCGAACGACACAGAGTAAGCCTGAGTGTATTGACTGTGAAGTGGCAAGTGGATGTGCATGGTGCCAAGGCGAGAACTACGACGCTGCAGATACGCATACTGTATTTCAGCGCTCTACTGCCATCTGCAAGATGCACAAGGCCCGCGTGCGTGCCAACAATTACTATTGGAACAAACTGTTCCGAAAGCTGGAGTTGGAAGGCCGCAAGGAAGAATATGAAAGACAAAAAGCTAAAGTAAAGGATCCAGTATGCTGAAATACCTTATTATATTGTTAGATGACACAAGCACATCGTATTGCCACTACGAGGTGAACCGCAAAGAACGCAGGCTCATTAGTCTTGACGATTTGAGGGCTGGCATCATGTTCGCCATGAAGGAGAACTTGAATGTGCAGTTTGTCTATCCTGACTATGAACTGCCTGCGGAGTATCTGGAGGCTATCGACTCTATAGACCATACAGACATCAAGCCTGTGGGAAGTAATGATGGGGCTGATGTCGTAGTGTTGGATGGATGGAAGGGCAAGCCTGCAGAAGGCTCTACATGCATTATCCGATGCAGTCGTCAAGAATTATCTGATAACTTGCCGACGCTGACAGGGTGGCTGAGTAGTGTGGAAAGGCTGAACATAGTGCTGACAGACGTGGAGGCCTTCAGCGATGATGACATAGGCAGCTATAAGGAAACCTTAGAAACTTTGGCCGATAGTCTCGCTGACATGTATAAGGCGGGTAAGCCTGTACAGGTGAACTTACTTACCGACCGTCTCATATTGAAAGAGATGAACAACTGCGGAGCGGGTGACAACTCTGTCACGCTGGCTCCCAATGGGAAGTTCTATCTTTGCCCTGCATTCTACTATGGGGACGAAAGGCAGAACGTCGGTGAACCGAGTAGTGGACTCAACATTAAGAATGCCCAGCTGCTGCGTCTTGACCATGCTCCCATTTGCCGTCAGTGTGATGCCTATCATTGCCGGCGTTGTATATTGATGAACAGCAGGTTGACAATGGATGCCAATACTCCGTCGCATCAGCAGTGTGTGGTAGCACATGTTGAGCGCAATGCGTCTCGTTATCTGCAGCAGAAACTGCAGGAGAAAGGCATACAACTGAGCAATTCATACGAGATAGCAGAAATAGATTATTTAGACCCCTTTAATATCGTAAACAGATGGAAGTAAGAAAAATTGTGGGGCAAGTGACCCCGGAAGAGCGCGATGAGATACAGAAACTCTTTGAGCGCAAGAACGGCCTGACTGAGTTGGCCAAGATAGTAACAGCAGACAATAATGATCTGTATGAGAAACTAATAAAAGACATGGGTGAGACTGGCACCAAGTTCCAGCAGTGGTGGGACGAGAAAGCCAAGCAATACAACTGGGAGAGCCATCAAAACGGAAATTGGGAAATCAACTTCCAGACATGTGAGATAACCCTTGTAGTAAACGAAGCATAATGGCAACACAGTTACTATTCATTGGCACCACAGAGCTGATGCTCATCGCGGGCATAGCCCTGCTGCTCTTTGGCGGAAAGAAACTGCCGGAGATGATGCGAGGCATGGGACGCGGCATAAGCGAATTTAAGAAGGGTGCCAAAGAAGCCTCTGAGCCTTTTGAGGATGTGAAGGAAGAACTGAAAGAGGCTAAGAAAGATATTGATGAAGTCATCAAAGAATAACGAGATGCTGACATTCGGCGGGCACCTTGAGGTGCTGCGCCGGATGCTTTTCCGTATCATTGCGGTAGCTGCTGCTATCGCAATGGTTGTCTTTTGCTTTAAGGAAACGACGTGGGAAGTCCTGCTTGCTCCGAGCGAGTGGGACTTTTGCACGTATCGCTGGTTGGAATCGGCGATGCAGGCGATGGGTATAGACTTCCACTTTGAGGAGTTCAACGTGCAGATGATAGCCACTGACCTGTCAAGCCAGTTTATGACGCACATCACTACTGCTGTCTATTTGGGGCTGCTTGGGGCTTCACCTTATATCTTATATGAGCTATTCCGCTTCATTTCTCCCGCCCTCTATGAGAATGAGCGCAAATATTCAGTGCAAATGGCTGTTATCATCTATGTGTTGTTCCTGCTCGGTGTACTGATGAGCTACTTTGTGCTGTTCCCTATCTCCTTCCGTTTTCTCGGCACTTATAGCGTGTCGGCAAAGGTGGTGAGCAACATCACGCTCGACTCTTATATCTCTACATTCGTCTCGTTGACACTGGTGATGGGCGTAGTTTTCCAATTACCCGTCATCGCTTTCTTCCTCGGCAAGATGGGCGTGGTTTCCTCATGGATGCTCTCCAAGTACCGGAAGCACGCACTCATCGTCATCATGCTGGTTGCCGCCATCATCACTCCGCCGGACTTGATGACGCTGATACTCGTCACAATTCCATTATACCTACTCTATGAAATAAGCATTCGAGTGGTGAAATGGGTTGAATAATGTATCTGAATTGGGTGAGAATCGTATTAGGACCTCACCCAATTCTTCTATAATCTCAGACTTTTTCTGTTTTCTAATTTTATTTCCAACTGCTCCCTAAACCATTGGGTAATGCCTTGATTTGCGTAGGTCGTTAAGAAAGTTTAACTATCCGACATGGGGTTATCAAGGGTTCTTCGACGAACGAAGCGGCAAAGCCGAGTCCGAATTGGAAACCTAATTCGTTCCGCAATCTGCCTCGATTTGCGTTGTGGCATCTTGCGGACTTTCCTCAAATTTCCTCGAATTGCCTTTATTTATGGGGAGAACTGCGTTAATCTGCCAGAAATATTTTGCTACGTCAGTTTTATTTCATAACTTTGCACGCTGATTTGAGAGACGAACCATGAAGAGGCTTCTATTTGGGGCACTGGTGCTGACAGCACTGATGTTCTCATGCAAGGGAAAACAGACAAACGACACGGCTGAGGACGTGCCCCAAGACTCAACGGACACAACCGTTGTGCAGGATACTGTAGGCGTTGACACGCTGGAGCAGTTGATTGCCGAGACGCCAATGCCGCGTGCTGCCGACGAGTTGTTCGACGACTTCCTTTTTAACTTTGCTGCCAACCGTAAGCTGCAGATGGAGCGCGTGCTTTTCCCGTTGCTGACAGTGAAGGGCAACGATACCACACGTGTTGACAAGGACAGATGGAAGATGGAGCGTTTCTTTATGCGTCAAGACTTCTACACCGTCCTCTTCGACAACGAGCGACAGATGGAGCTGGTCAGAGATACGTCGGTCAGTGAGGCGAAGGTAGAAAAGATATATTTCAACACGGGGGCTGTCGTTCAGTATATGTTCCGCAGGATAAAGGGAGCTTGGCTGCTGATAGAACAGAAGACCGAGCCGATAGCATCGAACAGAAACGCCTCGTTCTTGAATTTTTACCACCAATTTGTTACAGACACTGTCTTTCAGACGGAAAGCCTGGACGAGACGGTGCAGTTTGTAGGTCCTGACCCCGACGACGATTTCGCGCAGATGGAAGGCATCCTGACGCCCGACACGTGGCCAGCCTTTGCACCGGAATTGCCCGACCGTATGATATACAACATTACCTATGGCAAGCCTGGAGCCAAATCCGACAAGATAATCTTCGTGATGCGCGGCATAGCCAATGGTATGGAATTAGAAATGACATTCCGTCAGCGCGGTGGCCGTTGGCAGTTGATGAAATTGGTGAACTGACGCTACGGTAGTGAAGCGTGTAGCGTGAAATGAGGATAGTGAAAGGTGAAAGATTTACGTGACTATAGCTTGAAGGGGCACAATACGTTTGGTATCGAAGCCCGCTGCCGTCGTTTCCTGGAATTTGAAAACGATACGGAAGCGATGGATGTCGCTGCTATTCTGCGGCAGTCGGGTATGCCCTATATAATAATAGGTGGTGGCAGTAATCTGTTGCTGACTTGCGACTATAAGGGTATCGTGGTTCGCTCCGGCATCAAGGGCTATCATTTCGAAGACGGCAATAGGATGGTATGTGGCAGTGGAGAGTCCTTTGACGATATGGTGGCCACGAGTATCGAAGCAGGGTATTATGGCATGGAGAACCTGTCGCTGATTCCTGGCGACGTGGGAGCGAGTGCCGTCCAGAATATCGGTGCTTACGGTGTGGAGGCCAAGGACTTCATCCTGTGTGTATGGGCTGTCGAGATAGCGACTGGCAAACTCTGTATGTTGTCTGCCGATGAATGTGAATACGGCTATCGGCAGAGCCGGTTTAAGAATGACTGGAAAAACAAGTACCTCATTACACGAGTGTCCTACGGCCTGTCGCAGACGTTCGTGCCCCATCTTGACTATGGCAATATCCGGACCGAGCTGGAACGAAAAGGAATAGCAGCGCCGACTGCTCAGCAACTGCGCGAGACGATTATTGACATACGCAATGCCAAACTGCCCGATCCGAAGGTGACAGGCAATGCCGGTAGTTTTTTTATGAACCCCATTGTGACACGACGGAAATACGAGGATTTGGCACAGCAGTATCCTGACATGCCCCACTACAAAGTCGATGACGGACACGAGAAGATTCCTGCAGGCTGGATGATAGACCAGTGTGGTTGGAAAGGACGTTCCTTGGGACGCGCCGGCGTACACGATCGTCAGGCTTTGGTGCTCGTCAATCTTGGTGGTGCTACGGGTTCAGAGATCGTGACGCTTTATAAGGCAATTCAACAGGATGTCCGCCAGCGTTTTGGCATTGATATTTACCCTGAAGTCAACATTGTATGAAACTGACATTTCTTGGAACAGGAACATCCTGCGGTGTGCCGACCATCGGTTGTACGTGTCGCACCTGCCGTAGCACAGACCCTAAGGACAAGCGCCTGCGCTGTTCGGCACTGATAGAGACGGACACGACACGTCTGCTTATAGACTGCGGTCCCGACTTCCGTCAGCAAATCATGCCACACCCTTTCCGTCGTATCGACGGCATCCTCATCACTCACGCCCATTACGACCACATGGGCGGTATGGACGACATACGTCCCTACTGCCAGTTTGGCGAGATTAACGTCTACGCCGACCCCATAGCCCGGGAGGGACTGCTCCAGATGTTGCCTTATTGCTTCGCCGAAAACCGCTATCCGGGCGTGCCGGCCATCCAGCTTCATGAAGTCCATAAGCATGAGCCGTTAGTCATCGGCGACCTTGACATCATGCCGATTGAGGTGATGCATCACGACCTGCCCATTCTTGGCTTCCGTATAGGAGAACTGACGTATATCACGGACATGAAAACCATCGCCGATGAAGAGTTGCCATATATAGAGGGGACAAAGGTGTTGGTGGTGAATGCCCTGCGCCGTGAATTCCATCATTCGCATCAAACACTGGATGAAGCCGTACTGTTTGCCCGTAGGGTTGGAGCCTGTCAAACATGGCTCATTCACTGCAGTCACGACATCGGGCTGCATGCTGAGGTTAATGCCGAACTGCCATCTGACATTCAGTTGGCTTACGACGGACAGACCATCGTCATTTGATTTTGCGGAGAAATCCTATCTGCGCTTTTTCTGCCCGATGCCGAAAAAGGAACCGTAGTTGCGGATAAGCTTGCGTACCAAAAGAAAGCCATCAATGGCGGTGATGCTATTAGCGATAAGCCCGGCTATCATCTCGCCTTTGGTGTTAGTAGGATGCGGTGTGGTGAGCTCACGCCAAACGGTGGATATCTGACCAGATTGTTGCTGGATGTTGTCTTTCAGCTCGTCTTTGCGCAACTGGATGTCTTCGAGGGTGTTGTAGGGCATAACAGTATTGGGATGTGGTTCTGTGAAGAGTTAGTTGAGCAAAACGTCAGCGAGAAAGCGGACGAGCGGGCGCTGGATCCACGTCTTGCGGTTAAGAAATACGATAAGGAGTAAGGTGAGGAAGAAAATGGCTATGATGAAGAAGGCGAGGGCTGTGCCGGTGATGGGCTCAAGCCAATAGACACAGGCAAAGGAGAGGTAGAACAGCACGGCAACGCCTAAGAGCAGCAGTACGATAGTAAGCGTCAGTGCTGTTATCAGACGCACAATCTTGTCAATAACGTCAAGCTTCAGATACTCCTTCTGAAGCTCGACGTATTTCTTGAGTAGCTGTGCTAACTGCCCAATGTTCTCAACGTTCTTATCGCTCGATAGCATAGCCTATTCCTCTACTGTAGCGTCTTGGATGTCGTCAACGAGGTCGCCAACTTCCTTGCGACTGAGTTTGATGTTGTGCTTTTTCATAAAGTCATCAATGGCATCAGTGATTTTTACGCGGGTGTCGGCTCCCTTTTCAGGGGCCAGCAGAATACCTAAGGCTGCACCGGCGATAGCTCCGCCGAAGAAAGCTCCAATATAACCTAAACTTTTCATAATACTATTTTTAATTGGTAAAACATAATTCCTACTGCAAAAATACGAAATTTTTCTGAAACTCACGTTAAAAACTGTGACATTTTTTGTTAATTTGTGAGTATTTCTTGTATTTAACAAAGTTTATGCCCGTTTTTGGCCTGTTTTTGCTTTGTTTTTTGTAATTTCGCCACTGATTTTTAAAGACAAACGTTTTAATCAATTTAAATATTAGTAGAGAAGTATGAAAAAGTACATGGTAGTATTCGCAGGCTTGAGCATTGCTTTAGCTTTCTCCAGCTGCGGTAAGAGTAGTGAGAGTGCCTATAAGAAGGCTTATGAGAAAGCAAAGTCGCAGGAGGCTGCACAGCGCGTGAATGAGGTTCCCCAGACTGAGACTCCCACCCAGACGGTTGTCGCACCAGTCACCACCCGTCCTGCCACTCAGACGAGAGTCGTTGACAATGTTGACAATGTGTCAGTTCGTCAGGAGAGAGTGGCTCTTATCAACGGTTCTGGCTTGAAGAATTTCAGCGTTGTGGTTGGCTCTTTCGGTCTGCAGGCGAATGCTGAAGGTTTGCAGCAGCAGCTCCGTGATGGCGGATACGACGCCCAGATTGTCAAGAATGAGTCAAACAATATGTTCCGTGTCGTCGCCACGACATTCGACTCAAAGGTTGACGCTGTGAACAGTCGCGACCAGATTCGTGGTTCGAAATTCAACCCGAAGGGCGACGCCTGGTTGCTCTATAACGTCCAGTAACGGTTGGCGCGAATCCTTTCGATTGATTACGGCCGAAAGCGTACCGGTATAGCAGTCACCGACCCTCTGCAGATTATTGCTGGAGGGCTGGCGACTGTTTCTACGTCTGAATTGTTCGACTGGCTGCAGCAGTATGTCAGTCGCGAAGAGGTTGAGCGTATCGTCATAGGTGAGCCCCGGCAGCCTAATGGTCAGCCCAGCGAAAACCTGCAGCGCGTTCAGCAGTTTGTCAATCGCTGGCGCAAGGCGCATCCTGAGTTGCCCATCGACTATTATGACGAGCGCTTCACGTCGGTGCTGGCACATCAGGCGATGCTTGATGGCGGTCTTCGCAAGAAGGCGCGTCAAGACAAGGCACTGGTCGACGAGATTTCGGCGACGATCATCTTGGAGGATTACCTCCGAAGCCATAAATAATATCAATTGTCAATTATCAATTATCAGAAAGTGGTATTACCTATTTATATATATGGCCAGCCAGTCTTGCGTAAGGTGGCTGAAGACATTACCCCCGACTATCCGCAGTTGGAGCAGCTGATTGCCGATATGTGGGAGACACTGGCCGAGAGTGAGGGTATTGGCCTGGCCGCCCCCCAGATTGGCAAGTCCATACGTGTAGTGGTCATCGACCTCGATGTGCTCAGCGACGATATGCCGGAATACAAGGACTTCCGCCGTGTGTTCATCAATGCCCACATCGTTGAGAAAGACGAGACCCAAACAGATACCAGCGAAGAGGGATGCCTGTCGTTGCCGGCCATTCACGAGAAAGTCGTCCGCCCCACACGCATCCGTGTGCAGTGGATGGACGAGGAGTTCCAGGCTCACGACGAGTGGATCGAAGGCTATCTGGCACGTGTCATGCAGCATGAGTTTGACCATCTCGAAGGCCACATGTTCATCGACCACATCTCGCCGTTGCGCAAGCAGCTCATCAAGAGCAAGCTGAAGGCATTGACCCTTGGCCGCTATCGTTGCGGCTATAAGACAAAACCTGTTAGGCGTTGATATTGCGTAAGCTCATAGTCCTGCTTTGTTGTCTGTGCTCCTTACCGATGATGTCGCAGTTCAACACTGACCGTCTGATAACCATCGGACGGTCGGCGCTCTATTATGAGGATTATGTGCTCAGCATCCAGTATTTCAACCAGGCCATCACGGCCAAACCTTATCTCTACGAAGGGTGGTTCTTCCGAGGGGTGGCCAAGTTCTACCTTGACGATTTCGCCGGGGCTGAAAGCGACTGCACAAGCGCCATTGAGCGCAATCCCTACGTCACCAATTGCTACGAACTGCGCGGACTCTGCCGCATCCACCAGAATCGCTTCGAAGAGGCCGCTGCCGACTATACCAGTGCGCTGAAGTACGACCCTGAAAACCAGGGACTCTGGCATAACCGCGTGCTCTGCTATATCCGTAGTAAGGACTATGAGCGCGCATTAGGACAGCTCGACACGATGATTGCCCGCTGGCCACGCAATGCGGCTCCCTATTCTATGCGGGCTGAGGTGTATATGCAGCAGAAAGATACCGTCAAGGCACTGGAGGCTATTGAGAAGAGCATCGAGATTGACCCTTATGACGGAACGCTCTGGGGAGCGCGCGCCATCATCAGTCTGTCGCGTAGTGAGTGGAAACAGGCGGAGGGGTATCTCGACAAAGCCATCCACTATCTGCCAAAGAGCGGCGGCAACTACATCAACCGGGCCCTGGCCCGTTACAACCAGAGCAACCTACGTGGCGCCATGGCCGACTATGACACCGCCCTCGACTTGGAACCGAATAACTTCCTGGGGCACTATAACCGAGGACTGTTACGCGCTCAGGTGGGTGACGACAACCGCGGTATCGAGGATTTCGACTTTGTCCTTAATCTGGAACCCGATAATATGCTTGCCCGCTTCAACCGCGGACTGCTACGCGAAAAGACGGGCGATTTGCGAGGCGCTATCATCGACTATACAAAGGTCATCAATGAGTATCCTAACTTCTGGACGGGCTTGCACTACCGTGCCGGCTGCTACCGCCGCTTGGGTATGAGCCGTCAGGCCGAGCTGGACGAGTTCCGCATTTTGAAGGCACAGATAGACAAGCGCTACGGCGGACGTCAGCCACGGCTGAGCAAGAAGCAGCGCAAGCGTAGCGACGAGGATATGGAGAAGTACAACCAGCTGGTCGTCGCCGACGAGCAGGAGGTGGAGAATGACTATAAGAACGACTACCGCGGACGGGTGCAGCATCACAAGGTCGAAGCCACCTATCTGCCGATGTACGAACTGTCGCTGATGCCAGTGCGCAGCGAGGTGAAGAATTATGTGCCTTACGACGAGGCGGTGGAGGCTTTCAACCTCCATTCGCCACATCAGCTTCATATTGTCAGCAATGTGCCGTCGTTGAGCGAAACGCAGTCACAGTCTTATTTTGCCTATATAGATTCCTTGAAAACAGCCATTGCCGATATTCATAACCTGTCGAAAACTCAGAACTTGCTTCTGTTGTGTGGTGTGGCCTATACAGCGTTGCAGAACAACGAGGATGCCATTGATGCCTTAACCACTCTCCTGCTGAATGACAGCCTGTCGGTGCTGGCCTTGTGGCAGCGGTCTGCTTGTCAGACGAAAATCAATGAGTTCCAAGCCTCGCAAGGCACTTATATTGATATGAAGACGGCTAACGTCCTGATGGATCTCTCGACTGCCATCCGCCTGGCGCCTCGTTGCGCGTACCTTTATTATAATAGGGCATGCGTCTATGTGCAGCGCAAAGATTACGCCCGTGCCATTGAGGATTATACACAGGCTATCACCCTCGACCCGTGCCTGGCTGAGGCTTACTACAACCGAGGCCTGGCTCTCATTGACAGCGGCAAGACAGCCGAAGGTGTCAGCGACTTGAGCAAAGCGGGCGAACTGGGGCTTTACACTGCCTACAGTCTCTTGAAAAAATATACGAAAAACAAAAACGGAATCCCATAGGCCTCATTAGTCTCATTAGTCTCATAGGCCTCATAAAAAGAAAAAATGGAAAAAGAAAACCTTGTCTGGAACAAAATCCTTAATACCGTGCTGAAAATGCCCGGTGTGAAGGTCGATAGAGTCGGATTCCTCCGCCATGAGCTGCGGCCGTATTGTAACCAGTCGCGCCTGCAGATGCTGGGCAGCGTGCGTCCCTACACTGTCGTGTCCGAGCAGGTCATCGATAAACTGGCCCGTCAGTGTGTACGCTACCATGTAACGGTAGTTACCGCTACGTCAACCGTTGTCGGACTGCCTGGCGGACTGGCTATGGCTGCCACGTTGCCAGCCGATCTGACGCAGTATTTCTATCATGTCTTTGTGCTCTCACAGAAGCTGGCCTACCTTTATGGCTATCCTGATTTTTGCGATGACGATGGCGAGCTGAACGATGTCGCTATCGACTTGCTGACTATCTTCATGGGTGTCATGATGGGAGCTCCTGTCGCTGAGAAGGGACTTGGCGAATTGTCGAAGGCAGTGGCTGAGAATGCTGTCACCCGTCTGCCCCGTGTGGCCCTGACAAAGACAGCCCTTGTGCCTATTGTTGCACAGCTGACCAAGATGATTGGTACACGCTTTTCGAAAGACAGTCTGACAAAGAGCGTCGGCCGTTTTATCCCGGTGGCCGGTGGCCTGTTCTCTGGCGGCTTGACACTGTACACCTTCCGTCGCGGTGCCAACCGCCTGCGTCGTCAGCTCAGTGCCCAGCGTCGGCTATTTGACGATGGCGACATCGATGCCATTGAATTGGCAAATATCAAGTCATCGTTTGTCAAGGCCGGACAGGCTGAGCGTGATCCGAAGAAGTTGCAACGGGCTAAGATAGAGGCTCTTATCAATATTGCTAAGATCAACGACGAGGTGTCGCACGAGAAGTTCCAGGCCATCGAACTGCATATAGCCAGCTCGAAGATTGACGCCCAGGACAAGCTGGACCTGCTGGCAAATATCGAGTCGGATCACAGCTACGATGTTGATTTCGACTTGTTGGCCACTGACCGCAAAGTTGCTCAGGAGACCTACAATGCTATGAAGGAGTTGGTCGGTATGGGTGAGAAGATGACAATGGCCGAGAAAATATATCTTCAGATGGCAGCCCAGAAACTGGGCATCGAGCAGTCGGAGTCATGAGTCGGCAGGGTGAGCAACAGGATGCGGCAGGGAGGATGACAATCTGGAGCCTGTTACGCAATATCCTGCCCTACGTGCTGCCTTACAGGTGGCTCGTAGCTGTCACGCTGGTGCTGACGCTGATAGGTTCGCTGATGGCG
>Ga0256405_10006185_pt1 | contig 19520 bp, 14 predicted proteins | sample RumenRJG_02DNA_FD_189096 | JGI IMG/M metagenome (GOLD analysis project Ga0256405, IMG submission 189096) | Bovine rumen microbial communities from Lethbridge, Alberta, Canada - RJG_02 | ecosystem: Host-associated > Mammals > Digestive system > Stomach > Rumen | place: Canada: Alberta... | reverse complement strand
TTATTTTTTTTTTTAATTTCTTATTTTTTTCTTCTATGTTGTTTATATATTCTTTTAATTCATCTATTCGTTTATAATCTTTAACTGATAGATCAACTTGACTTAATATACATTTTTTTAGATAGTTATAATTTTCGTAGTTATTTTTAGTTAAAACTATTTTTTTCTTTATAGTATTTTCACCGTTACTGTCTTTATTATTACTTTCACCACCTAATAAAAAATGTTCTATTTCTGGTTCATTGGTAGAAAAAATATTTATATTTATAAAAAATAAAAAAAAAACAAGTGTTGAAAAATTCATAATATATAATAATTAGTTAACAATTTTTTTTAAAAAAGTTAATCTATGATTATTTTTTCATTAGTAGAACCGCTGTTAACCAGTATTTCTTTTTTATATAAACCTATTGGATCATTTGGAATGTTTTTATTTATATTACCAGAATCCCATATGTTTTTCTTATTTAAAGACGACTTATCTTTCCAATATAAATATCGCAGATAATATTTACCATTTTTTATCTTATTAAAGACAATATTGTTTCTATCTGTAACTAAATCATCAGATATCTCTTTAATTATATCATATTTTTCGTCTAATAATTGTAATTTAAAGTGATCTGTTGGTATTTGAAAAGATATATCTATAGAACTAAAATTACGTAAAAATGTAAAATTAAAGATGTTATTTCTATTTTTTGAAAAATCAGAATATGTTATAGCATCTTTATCAACAAAAACAGCAACATTAATATCACTTTTGTTTAGTATATTAAATTTTTTATCAGTAGTTACAATATCGTCGATTATATCTTGTAGTTGTTTATCTGTTTTTATGTTTATTGTATTAGATCCTTCAACTATATCAAAATCTGTAAATATCTTTTTTACAATACTGTAACTATCATATATTATTATTTTAAACTTAGATTTATCTGTTGATAATACTTTTTTCTTTGTCGTAATGTTAAAATCAAATAAAGAATCAACGGATAGATCTTGTGATAAAGTTTTTACATCAAATTCTTTACTATCTTTATCATTACCATCTTCATCATTGTCATTATCATCATCATTTTCTTCATCTTTTTCATCATCTTCATCAATTAAAGAGTTATTAAATTTTAAAAATATATCTTTTTCTATTTTTTCATCATTAAAACTTGTCAATATCAGATGGCATGGTAAAGCATCAGAAGATATTAAACCTAAATTATCATTATAGAATTCTAATTTTTTACCATCTACTATCTTTGTAGATCTTTTTAATAGATCAGAATATTTAGAATAGTGTTCTATAAGATTATCTTTAATGTCAATATTATATTCTTTAATAATATCGTTAGTTTCGATGATATATTTATTATTAACTGTAGATTCATTTTTTATACTAAACTCATTTAGTAATGATTTTAAAATATAAATGTCTTGTTCTATTTCATTATTTTTATCATCTATTGTTATAAACCTAGGAACAAAACCGTATTTATGTATATTTGGATCTGACATAAAATTTTCTTTATCTATTTCACCAGCACATAAAAAATATGTTCCCGAGGTTAGGTTATTAAAATTATAATAGCCAAATATATTTGTATTGACGAAATAATCAGGTTTATTGTTATTTATTATATTTCTAGAAGAAACATTATTTTTCAAATCGTTATCATTGAGTTTATAAAGATATACGTATACGTTTCTCATTTCTTGTGATGTCATTAGATCTAATACTTTTCCTTTTAATTTATAATTATCTAATGTGTTATTAGTACTAAATATTATAGAAAACTGTTCCATCTGATTACCATGCATATCTATAACAGCGCCATCTAGAAAAGTTATTATATAAGTACCTTTTTTCTTAAAAGAACTATTTTTAAATTTTAATTTAACTTTATCGTTTATGAAACTAATATTAAAAATATCATTGATATCTTTTATATTATGCATAGGCTGTAATTTAATAAATTTACTGTTAATCATTATCAACTTATTAAACGTTACTGTTATCTCATCTCCTTTAAAGTTCAATGTCATGTTTTTAGGGTTTTGGTCTTCTATTTTAAGTTTTTCATTATCATTTTCTTTTTTTTTACTACTGTCAAAACTTTTTTCATCACCAGAATCACCGCTAATACTAACTGGTCTTACTATTCTCAAATTCATTAAGAGAAATATTTCAATAACTAATACAAAAAAAGGTTGCATCTTTGTGTTTTATATAATGTTTTATTAGAATAAAAATATATTATTGACAATATTTTTTTTATGAAAGATAATATTCATCCAAATTACAGGTTCGTGGTGATACAAGATACATCCTGTGATTACAAGTTTTTAACTAAGTCGACAGCAAATACTAAAGATACTATTGTATGGGAAGATGGTAAAGAATATCCATTATTAAAAGTTGAAATAAGTTCCCAGTCTCATAACTTTTACACAGGTGAGAAAAATAACTTTAGTAACGTAAGTAGAGTAGAGAAATTTAGACAGAAATATAGTAAAATTAAGAAATAATAATAGATTATGCCACTACCAAAAAGAAGACATTCTTCAACACGAAGAGATAAACGAAGAACACATGACAGCTTAAAAAAACCTCTGTTTCAGGTTTGTAAGACAACAGGAGTTACACATAGACCTCATATAGCCTATATTGTAAATGGTAAATTATATTATAATGGTAAAGTTATAATTGATACAGAAGCAGAAAAAGAAGCTAGATTTAAAGAAAAAGAAGAGTTAATAAAAGAAAAGGAAGAGAAAAAAAAGGCTAAAAAAGTAAATAAATAAACGTTTATATATAACTACCAATATAGAAAATATATTTTAAAATATACTAAAATGTGTTTTAAATATATTGAAAAATATAAAAAGTATATTAAAAAAAAATACATTGGAAGTATATTAAAATTTATATATATAAGATTATAAATTAGCTTTACAGATATTTTATTATCTTTTTTATAAAATATATTTTTAATGAAAACCATGTTTTTTTGATTAAAAATAGCATTTTTCTTTTATAAAAATTTATTTTAATGTTTTTTAAAAATAATGATAATTTTAAGTTTTTTTATTTTTTTTATTAACTATTATCCAATGCTTTTTTTACAAAATTATAAATTGTATGAGATATGTCAAAAACTTTAATATTTTCACAAATAGTATTATATGTACACAATTCCATAAAATCAGTAAATGATTTCATATTTTTATATTTTTCTTGCATAATAGGATTTATATAAGACGATGTAACATTAATACTCATAATATTTTTATTATTTATTAAATTTTCATTTATAGTTGATAAAACTCCATGAGTACAATATACTATAAAAGAAGTATTTAATTTATTTTGTTTATTCATTTCAGTATATATATTGATAGCATTTAAAATAGTATTACCAGTATCTAAAATATCATCAACTACAATTGCATATCTATGATATTTATAATTTTTAATTTCACTAGATTTTAACTTACCATATTTATCTCTTTTTTTATCAAATATTATATTATCGATTTTAAATTCATTTGCAATTAATTTATTTTTTTTAGCACTCATTTTATCTGGTGATAAAATACAACAATCTTCTAATGTATAAACGTTTCTTTCTATAGCATCAAAAAATAAATCATAACTAGTTATTTCTTCATATTTTTCACTATTAAGATTTAACTTAATATGTGGATCAATAACAAATATTTTAATAATATTTTCATAATTTAATAATGATTTTAAAATCATTTCACCTAATTTTTCTTTCAAATCTTTACCTTGTCGTAAATAACAAAGATATGTAATTACTATTATTATTTTTTTACCTGTAGATAATGCTCTTTGAACTTTTAATAAAAACACTTCTAAACAAAAAATCTGTAAAGATTGAATTATTAAAATTATATCACCATGTAGCTTTTCAAATGTTATATTTTTTTCGCAATCATTAAAATAATATCCATTAAAACTAATTTTGTCAAAAGTATATTTTGCATCAAAATCTTGAAAATATTGGTCAAGAAAATCATTTATTAGTTGTACATTATAAATGTCTTCAATAACACAAATATTTTTTTGTTTCATACTTCTATTCTAAACATTAAACATGATAAATATTTTTTTTATCAATATTATTATAAAAAATTATTTTATTTTATCTTAAATATATATGATACTAGATAGATTATTTACTAAATATATTATAGCAATAATATCATTAATAAATATAAAATCAAACGATGAATACAATAACAATACTTATGAAGACAATGATTATGAAATTGTTTATTATAACGATAATAATGAAGAAAATATAGATAAAGAATATATAAAACCATCATTAGACGGAATAAATAGTAATAAACATGAAGATAATGAAGATAAAAATGCATTTATATTTCATCATATATCCGATGATTACAAATATACTGTTTTTGATACAGAATATAAAGGTAAAAGATATAATGCAACGTTATATTTACCAATAATACTTATTTCTAAAAAAGGTGTTGATATTTTCTTATCAAATAGATTTTACGATAAAAATGAGAAATTAGTAGAATATAAAGGTTATTTTATAAATGGTCATAAAATAGAAGCTACAGATGGAAGATTTATATTAGATATCTCAATAACAAAGAACGTTTTTGCAATATTAGTAAGTATTTTATTATTATTATTGATATTTTTACGATGTTCAATATTTTATTGGAGACATGATGAATATGAAGTCCCTAAAGGTTTTGTTGGAGCTGTAGAAAGTGTTTTCTCTTATATCATTGAAGATGTCTTAAAACCTAATTTTGGTCATAAATATAAAGAATATCTACCCTATTTAATGACATTATTTTTCTTTATTTTAATAAATAACTTATTAGGATTATTACCTGGGTCAGCTAATGTCACTGGAGATATATCTGTAACTGCATGTTTAGCTTTTATAACATTTTTATATACCAATATTAACGGTACTAAACATTATTGGGCACATACTTTTAAACCTGATACACCTACTTTTTTATATCCTATAATGATACCTATTGAAGTTATAGGTTTATTTACAAAACCTTTTACATTATTAATAAGATTATTTGCAAACATGACTTCCGGACATATAATATTATTAAGTATCATCAACTTAGGATTTATGTTCAACAGTTATGCTGTTGGTGTTGGTGGAGTTTTAATAAGTACATTTATGATATTATTAAAATTATTAGTAGCTTTTTTACAAGCTTATGTATTCACTCTATTATCATCAATATATATAGGAGGAGCAGTTCATGAAGAATAATATGCTTCTAAATTTATTTAAAATCATAATTATATTTTTTATAAATATCAATTTATTTGGGTGTAAATGTAATAAAAATAAAAACAATAACATAAAATATGACGATATTTATGATTTTTTTTATAGTTCAATAAGTGGGGTTATAAAATATGATAATGAATCTAACAAATGGTTTTTAAATCATAAAGAAGGTAATAAGACAATTAAAAACGAAGATAATAATTTAGAATATGAATATCTTTTTGATAAAGAAGGTAATTTTTTTCAGTTAAAAATTGATAAAATAACGTTCCCAGAAAATATAAAAAAAATATTAGATAATGATTATGAAAATAAAAAAACAGCGATATATTGTTATTTAAAAGGAAAATTTAAAAAAGAAAATATAAAAATTACAAATGATAATACTGCTATAACATATAAAGATTATAAATATGAAAATTTAGGAGATTCTAAAAAAGGTTTTGATGAATTAATAAAAAATGGAGCAGATCTAATAGAATTAAATTTATTAAAAGTAACAAAAAACTATTATTTTCTTTTTTTAAGTTTTTACAAAATTGATGAAAATAATAAAAAAATAATAAATCTATAAATGAATAAAAAAATTATTTATCTATAAAATATGAAATACTTTAATAAAATATGTATTATTACATTAATTTCAAATAATATAATAGCAGAAAAGCCTAATTTTAATTATATAACAGAAAAAGAGATAAAAGAATCCACAACAGATAAATTTTATCTATATCCTTTAGAAATAAATGAAAAATCAATGATTAAAAAACCTGATGATGATAAAAAAAAGATGATAATGGAAGGTAATAATCATGCATATTTTGCTTTTAAATATAAAAATAAAACATATATAACATTAACAAATGGCTGTCCTTGTTGTTTTAATAATTGTTATTCCTTTTTAATTAAAGATAATTTTGAAAATTATTCTTTTTTAGGCCATATAGAAGATGATTTAAAAAAAAATTTAGAAAAACAACAAATAGAATCTATAAGATTTAATGGTAAAAATTTATTTATATGTAACGAATACCTAAAATATAGAAATAATCCAGATGATTATATAAAAAAAAATAGTAAAAATAATAAACATTGTCAATGTAATAGTGCAAAAAATAACGATAGTAATGATTATAAAAAATTATTTTATTATCAAGATATTAATGAAAAAGATGCCCTTAAAATGATATTCATAACTGATAACGACTTTGAAAATACAGCAATAACTTTAGATTTATGCGAAAATGTAAAAATAATTGATAAATGTAATGAATTAAATATAATATCTAAGAAAACAGATAGTGAAATGAAAACAATATTTGAAAATAAAGATTATATTAAATAAACATTAATTTGACAAATATACATTAAACACATTATTCACAATACATATTTATAAATGTATTTTTATATTTAACTAAAAATTTTAAACAAGTTTAGTTAAATATAAATTTAATAAAAAATAAAAAATATAACAAATTGTTAAAAAATCGACATATAAATTCTTATTTTTAATGATTTAAATTAAAATTCTATAGACACAGTTATGTTTAAAGATTTAGTAAATAGAGAAAATTTTATCTCTAAATTATTGGAATATAACATATGCATTAACTCATTATTTTATATTAACTCTGCAGAAAGAGAAATTAACAATATAAACAGTAATATCTATAAAAAAAATGATAACTACATTTACACAGGAAATGATATTAACGACAAAACTATTTATGGAATAAACGAATACACAAATCAGTCAAATTTAAGCGTATTAGGAAGAAAATTAAAATAACAAAACCACAAAATAATAAAAACAAGCTTGATATAACTTTAGGAAACATATCTTCTTATGATGATGATTCATTTAATAGCAATATATCTTTTTCTAATAATATATCATCTATTAATAAAAAAACACATCACAACACTAAAGACATTGACGAAATATTTGGTGATGATATAAGCATAATTGAAAAAAAAGAATATGATGACGATTCTTTTAATGATATAAATGACCTAATAGAAAACTTCAAAAAAAAATTAAGGAAAAAAATAAAATTTCATCTAGAAAAAAATTCTAACAATAGAAAAAAAACAACAAAAGATAAAAAAATAGAAGAAAGAAATATAACCAAACTCACAGATGTTTTTTACAATAAACATATATCTAAAAACATAGAAAAATATATAACAGAAAAAAACTTTAACGAAAAAGATATCGATGACTTAATAAAAAATTTCTGTAAACTACATCTAAACAACAACAATAAAAAACATAAAAGACTCAGAGGACTCCCAATCTAAGATTGGATATACGTTTTCAGACGCCGAACCGGCTTTACTTTCTAAGAAAGTAACAAAGATACGTACTCAACGCCGTACAGGCTCATACTTTAAAAGTATACAACTCGATACTTTTAGGAAAAGTATCACAAAACCAATCTTATATTATTTACCTACTTTTTACAAAAGTAGCAAAACCAACGTAACGTTGGACCTACTTTAAAAGTAGGCAACAATATTTAATATTATTATATAATGGTCCAGGACTTAGTTCTGGTTGGTTACTTTTAAAGTAACATCAAAAACTAAATTGCAGGGAAGTTTAATTAGTACACAAAGGAGCACATACAGATCAGTTACTTTTTAAACCAAAAAGTAACCAAAAAATTAACTTTTTTATCAAAAAACTTAACTAAAAAACACCAAAACGTTTAACTTTATATTTTACTTAATATATAAATGTATTAAAATTAGTTACGTATTCGTCTTTACGTATGTAGAAACATCTTATATCCAATCTTAAATTGGTCGTTTCTACGAATGTAAAGACATCCTAAGGTCCAGGGCTTAGTCCTGGTTGCTTACTTTCTAAGTAAGTAACAACAAAATTTTAACATTTTACTCTTTGACAATATGTTAGTTTTTTATCTTTATTTTTATCTTTTTCTTCCATATATTTATCTTTTTCTTCTTCTTTCGTATCTTTATCTTTTTCTTCTTCAGTAAATTTATGTTTTATAAATACTTCTATTTTTGAATCAGAATTTAATTTTATTTGTTTTAATTTTTCATCAATTTGTGGATTATTATTTTTTAATTCCTCTTCAAAATCAAAAATAGTATTTCCTTTATCTTTAATATATTTAATATCTTTATATTCAAGCTTTCTTTTACTTTTTATTAATTTTAATTCGAAAGAATTCATAAAATCTTTAATTAAAAAATATAAATTTTTAGTAACAAAAAGGTCTTTTAGTTTATATTTACGATTAATACAATCTATTAACGTAATATTTAAAGGATAAAAAACTTTACTATCTTTTATAAAAAAATAATCATTAAAAATAGAATATTTTTCTTCAATTAAAATATTATGTAACCAAATAGATAATTCTAAATTTAAGAAAAAACAACAATTATCACTATTTAATATTTCTTTGATTTTTTTACATATCTTAATATAATTTTCTTTTGTAATTTTATTTTTTCTTTTTTCTAAAACAAAATTGTCTTTCATTATATATCTATCAAGAATATCAAAATTATATCTAGCTTTAGGTCTAAAATGGATAACTTTGTCAGCTTTAGTTGAAAAAAGTATTTTTTCAATTATATCATCTTTAAAACATAAACAATAACCGTTTACAAAGTTAACAAAATAATTTAGATTAGAAATATTATATTTTTTTAACTCTTCATCATTATAAATACCTAATAATTCTATTAATTCTTCACATTTTATATCTTTATTTAACTTATTTTTCTCAATTGATATTTCTTTTGAAAATATATTTTTTAAATTTTTACCATCAACAACATCTTGAACTTTTACAATAAACTTTACTTTATCATCAGAATCTGAAAATATATTAAAAACTATTGAAAAATAAAATAAAAAAAATTTATTTAATGTCATATATTATCTCTAACATATTTTTTTAAAATTTAAAACTTTATGACTTTTTAAAAACTTACTTTAAAAGTAAGCAAGTAATATAAAGATTAGTTTTGTGAAACTTTTTTTAAAAAGTATCGAGTTGCATACTTTTAAAGTATGAGCCGGTTCGGTGATTGAGAACATAAAAATTTTTGTGAAACTTTTTTTAAAAAGTATCGAGTTGCATACTTTTAAAATATGAGCCGCTTCGGCGTTTGAGAAGGTACATCCAATCTTAGATTGGTTTATGAACAACTCTATCTTTCAACTCTGCTTTTTTAGCACTATTCCATCTATCTATAGTCCCTACTAGATATCCTGTTATTCTCTGAATAGTATCTATTTTATCGCTACCACAATTAGGACATATCTTTAAATCTTTTTGTGCATCTTCATAAAGACAATTTAGACAATGATTACGATTGTGGTTTATAGATCCATATCCAATGTTATACTCATCCATTAAATTAACAACATCTTTAATAGATTGTATGTTATTACTTACATCACCATCCATCTCGACATAAAATATATTACCACCCAATGTCAACTCATGATAAGGTCCTTCTACTTTAGCTTTATGTCTTGGTGAACAATGATAATATACAGGCACATGATTAGAATTAGTATAATAGTCTTTATCAGTAACACCAGGTATTATTCCAAACTCTTTTTTATCTTCTTTAACGAATTTTCCTGAAAGACCTTCTGCTGGTGTAGCTATGATAGCATAGTTCTTATCATATCTATCTGCAAACTCCTTAGACTTATCTCTCATAAATCTTACTATCTTAAGACCTAGCTGTTGAGCTTCTTCACTCTCACCATGATGCTTACCTATTAAAGCTATAAGACATTCTGCAAGACCTATATATCCTATCGTCAAAGAACCATGTTTCATGACATCTTTAATCTCGTCATCATCTTTTAACTTATCTGCTTCTAACCATAGATATCCCATCAATGTAGGAAACTGTTTTTTCTTAGCATGACTCTGAAAATCATATCTCTCCTCTAATTGTTCTGCTGTTATCTCCATTAAATTATTCAACTTATAAAAGAAAGTATTTATCCTATCATCTAAATTTTCTATATCTCTACATTGTAATGCTATCTTAACAATATTTATTGTTGAAAAAGATAGATTACCTCTACCTACTGATGTCCTAATACCAAACCTATCATCATAAACTCTTGTTCTACATCCCATAGTAGCCACCTCATGAAGATATCTTTGTGGGTCGTTTTCATCCCATTTATCATCATAATTATATGTTGCATCTAAGTTAATGAAATTAGGGAAAAATCTTCTAGCAGTGACCTTACAAGCCAACTCATAAAGATCATAATTAGGATCTTCTGGATTATAGTTAACACCTTTTTTTTTCTTCCAGATCTGTATAGGAAATATAGCTGTAGAACCATTACCAACACCTTCATAAGTGGCATTTAAAATCTCTCTAATAATACATCTACCTTCTGCTGATGTATCTGTACCATAATTAATAGATGAAAAAACAACTTGATTACCACCTCTAGAATGTATCGTATTCATGTTATGAATAAATGATTCCATAGATTGATGTACTCGTCGTACAGTCTCATTGATAACATATTTCCTAATACATTCTATATCATTTAAATCTACATTATCAATATCTTCTTTAATATAATCTTTAATCTTTAATTCACGAAGTTCTTTTAACTCTTTATTTAACAACGTTTCCATCTTCTTAACCTCTTCAAGATATGTCATCTTAACAAAAGGAGCTAGATAAAAATCAAAAGCTGGTACAGATTGTCCTCCATGCATCTCATTTTGTGTTACCTCAAAGATAATACATGTAAGTAGACTTGCTGACTCTATCCTCTTAGCTGGTCTATTGGCACTATAACTGACATTAAAACCATATTTTAACATCTTATCTAATGGATAATGAATACATGTTAAACTACGTGTTGGATAATAGTCCTTGTCGTGAATATGTATCAAATTATTTTCAATACAATATAATACCTTTTTGTTCTTTATTAAAAACTTATCTGTATACTCTTTCGATGACTCTGATGCTATCTTCATCATCATACCTGATGGAGTATTAGAATTCATATTCGCATTCTCACGAGTGATATATGTATTCTCAACATTAACAATCTCGTCAAAATGTTTATAACAACTTTTTAAATTATCTTCGTCAACAACTAAATCCTCCTTAGAATGTAAAATATCTAAATCATTATTTCTTTTATCAAATTTAGTTTTTTCAAATATATCAATTCCCATAGAGCCCTATATATATCATCATTCTATAACAAGATTCTCTATAAAAAAAACCTTTGACGATATTCAGTAAAAAGTTATATATCTTAAAAATTTTTTATTAACAAAGAACAAAAACTATATCCCTAAAATATTAAAAATACTTTTTTTTTAAATATTTTAACGTTTTTTTTATACAAGCGGATATGATGAAATTGGTAGACATATATGATTCAGGTTCATATGGATATATTTATCCTTGTAGGTTCAAGTCCTATTATCCGCACCAACCAACGTGACGTTGGATCCTTGAAACTTTTAAAAAAAGTTTCACAAAACTTACTTAATAAGTAAGCAACACCTTCTCAATCGGCGAAGCGCCTTAATATATAAAATCTTATATTATTTGCCTACTTTTAAAGTAGGTCATACGCCGAACCGGCTGTTACTTTAAAAGTAACCAAATCGAAACTTTTTGTAAAAAGTTCCACAAAAACTATTAATTTTGTAATAAAATTTTAAAGATTTGCACTTTAAAATAAAATTTTTTAAATATTTTTATTTTTATTTTTATTTTTATTTTTATTTTTATTAGTATAAAATTATGAAAAGGAAAATATTTTGTTCATTTTTTTGTGTAAATAATATATTTTCAGCAGATGAAGAATATATCACCTTTACAGAGCCAAAAAAATTACAAATTTATTGTGACTTTGAAGGTTTTTACAATATGTGTTTTTTTAGTCCAGAAAATTTTAAAATAAAAAAGAAAGATTTTAATCCAAATGTTCTTGAAAAAAAATTAGATATAAATGCTTGTAAAAATTTTGCTATTTTCGATAAAAGTAAAAATATAGTTAGTGATTATAATGTAAATTTAGCAGATTCATTTAAAGGTAAAAAATGGATAATAAAATATATTTTTAAAAGAGACAAAGATGATGAAATATTTTTTTCAGGAGATAAATTTGATCACTATTCTATTGATTTATATGAAAAAAAATATTTTAATAATGAGTCCAAATTAATATTAAATGGTATAAATTTTAACTTGAAAGAGATATATATATGTAACGATGTATTAAATTTGAATTCGACAAATGAAGAACAAAATTTAAATAATTTTAAAGATATTTTAGGTTATTTTAAAGACCAAATTAAAAATATACCTTATTTATATAAAAACTCAATTTGTATTGAAAGTTATAAAATTGAAGATGAAGAGTCTCGTATAATGAAAAAAGGAGACAAATTTAGTAAATATATTGCAGACTATATAAAAAGTGTAAGAGATGGTAAAAAAACAGAATTAGTAATTAATTCCTTTGCAAATTATGAATGTAGTAAGATATGTCTAAATGATGATTTAGATAAAAAATATTATATAAATGATGATAGGGAAAAATATGACGAATTTAAAGAAAATGTTGAAAATTTTATTGAAAAATTAAATAAAAAAAAAGATAAAAAATTATTAAGTGATGAAAAATTAACTGAATTAATTCAAAAAGAATTTGGTAAAGATATAAGTATAAAATGTAAAGACATTTTTATTTCTAATAAAAAAAGTGTAGAAATAATAATTAATGATATTAATAATTATAAAAACTTTATAAATTCTAAAAAAATACATTTAAGTTTTGAAGCTCCAGATGGATATATATTTGAAGATACTTTTAACCCTGAAGTAGATGTAGATTTTTCTGAAATGGATGATATTAATGAAGATACACCATTATATGACTGTGTTTCAAAAATTTCTAAGATTGATCTTAAAACTATAAAAAATGAAATTAAATGGAGAGGATTAGATAAAGATGATGATAAATTAAAAGATTTTGATTCTAAATATCTTGAAATTTTTTATAACATTTATTATAAAATTAAAATTAAAGAGCATATTAAGGGAATTACTAAGGAATTTGATAAAAATAATTTACTTATAAATATTAAATTTAATATTGATGATAATATAAAGGCTAACTATGAATTAGATGGTAATTTCAATAATATAATATCTCCAAATAATAAAATTAAAATTGGAAAAAAAATATCTGATTTAAAAACATATATTGATAATAATTTAGGTAAAAATATTACTAATTATGAATTAAAAGAAAATGATAAAGTTGTTACTGATGATAATAAAGAATTGACAAATAATACTACATATATTTTTACATTTAAAGAAGGTTCAAATTGTATTAAGGAAAAACCTAAAAAAACAGATCCTACGGAGAAACCTACAGAAAATTCTACAGAAAATTCTACAGAAGAAAATGATACAAATGATATTATAAATAATAAAAAAGGAGGCTGTTTATGTTCAGGAAAAAATAATAAAGATAAAAAAGGATGTTGTTAGTAAAAAAACAATATCTTACTTAGAAAGTAAGCAACCAACGTGACGTTGGATCCTTGAAACTTTTAAAAAAAGTTTCACAAAATTAATCTTATATTACTTGGTTACTTTTAAAGTAACTATCAAACGACGAAGTGCCTTAATAGATAATGTATTAAATTAGTTATGTGTTCGTCTTTACGAATGTAAAGACATCTAATTGCCTACTTTTAAAGTAGGTTGATTACTTTTTAAGTAAGTTTATACTCGTATTTTCAGTTACTAATATGTCGTCTTCTATTCTGACACCTATTTTATATTGTTCGAAATATAATCCAGGTTCTACAGTTATCACGTTACCTGGTTTTAGTTTATATTCTCTAGATATTGGATCATGAGTATCTAGACCTAGATGATGTGATACACAATGAAAATAATAGTTATCTATTTCATCTCTATCTTTTATTAAACCTTCTTTTAGACAATTATCAGCTAAGAAATTTATAGTTAATTCTTGTAGGTAATTTATATTTATACCTGGTTTTATATTTCTTATAACTTCTTTATTACATTCTAAAACTATATTATATATTGTGTATTGTAAATCATTAAATCTATCACCAATTATGAATGTCCTTGTAATATCTGCACTATAGTTATTATATCTTGCTCCAACATCACATAATAATACACTATTTTTTTCTATTTTAGAATATGGTGTAGGATAATGAAGCCGACAGCTATTTATACCAGAAGCTATAATAGTGTCAAAACCTATTTCATGAGTACCATAATTTAATATCTCATGGTTAAAAGAATTATAAATTTCATATTCATAATTCATATAATCTTTTATTTTTTCTATTTTTTCTATTCCTTTTTTAGTAATTTCTATAGCTTTTCTAATGTTATCAACTTCAAAAATATCTTTAATAGCTCTTAGTTTTATTATTTTATCATAAATATCTTCTATATTATCTTCTTTAAAGTTTAATTTCTTTGCTAATTCTTTAGTGACGTTATTATTTTTAAAATCTAAATAAAGTTTATTAATTTTATATTTTGTTGTTAATTCTTTTAATTTTAACTCTAATATATCGTTAGTTAATATTTCTTCATTTGAAAAATGTGTATTAGTAACTATGTCGTCTTCAGTAAGCATTTTACCGAACCATTTAACTTTAGATTCATCGATTTTATCAATAGAGATAAATTTATAATAGTTATCATCTGATATTTTTAATAATATTAAAAAAGTGTTTTTTTGTCTAATATTTGTTAGGTAAAAAAAATTTCTATTAGTGATAAATTCATAAAATATATCTTCAGATTTAACTATTTCCAAACCTGAATGTAATATAATCATTGAATTATCATCAATATTTTTTATAATATTTTCAATTCGAGTATTAAAATACATTCTATACATATTTTATTGTTATATATCTTTTTTTAATTATACGTTTTATTCATTTTATTAAATTTTAATATATTTTTTTAAAATATATGATTAAAAAATTAAAATTTTAGTTAAGTATTTTTTTATATAAAAAAAAATATAATTAAACTGTTTTTTTTATTTATAAAATAACAGTAAAGAAAATATTTAAATATTACTTTATATAATATTAAAAAGTTATATGCTCAGTTTTAATATACTTAAGAATATAAATAAAAAATCTATTTTATATTCTGTATCAACATTAAATATTACTACAAATTTTGGAATGGATAATGAAAAAATTACAGAACATGTATATAGTTTTTCAATTAAAGGTAAAAAAAAAACTATAGAAGAACTATATGGTTTTAAAACTAACAAAACAGAAAATAATAATAATAAGATATATAATTTTATAATTAACAGAACAGATAATAATAATAATAATAATAATAATAATAATAAGCTATATAATTTTGTAATTAACAGAACAGATAATAATAATAATAATAATAATAATAATAATAATAATAATAATAAGATAAATAATTTTGTAATTAACAATACAGAAAATAATTTAGAAAAAATATATAATTATTGTAATAGTGATTGTTTTAATCCTTTTAAAATAAATTATGATGATTATTCAAAAGATATTAAATTTATATCTAAAAAAAAACATATCTCAGAAATCCTACCTGTAAAAAAAAATGACAATTTAACTAAACAAAGAAATATATGTTTAAAATTCTCAGAATATATATTAGAAATTTTAAATAATGAGCTTAAAAAAATCTGTAATAAAACTAATATGTTTTCAAACATTAAAAATCCTAATAAAGATAAAAAAGAAGGTTTTATCGGATTTGTAAAATTTAGTTCTTTAAAACACATAAATAATAAAGATGTTTACAGATTATTAAATTGTAAATTAGGATTTTATTGCATAACAACAGTAAATAATAAAAAATATATAAATAATAATAATGCTAATTATAATCTAGAAATAGTTAAAAGATGTATTACATGTAAAAATATATGTAAAAATATTTGTTATATCTTTTGCAGTACAGGTTCTGATATATATAAAGAATTTTTAAAAAGTGATAAATATAAAAATATTTTATCAATTTTAGAAAAAAGAAAAGGAAAAGATTATAAAGACTGTTATGATAAAATAGCTAAGAAACTTATTGATAAAGTTAATAGTCCTAAGTTTATAAAACATGATAATAGTAAATCAAAAGATATTATTAATGAAAATATAGAAGAACAACTAAAAAATTTCTTTATTAATGGAAAAAAATATCTTGAGAATCCCATAGAATATCATGATGATTTTCTAGAATATGAAATTCCTTTAGATAAAGATGGCAAAGTAGATTTTAAAAGTTTATCTGAAAAAAAAATATCTTATTATGAAGATATATTGAAAAAATAATAGTAAAAATAAATAAACATAACATATTTATATATCATATTTTAAAAGTATATAAATTTAAACAACATTATTTATAAAAATAGTTATCAAAATTTCTTTATATTATCATTTACTAAAAATTAGTTTTTTAAAATATTTACAATATCTTTTTTCATTATTTATTCTAAATCTATATAACTTTAACAGAAATTAAAGTTAATGATAACTCAGACTTATGGAGGAGCACTATTTGGTGTTGATGCTCAATTAATATCTATAGAAGTTAATATTGTTCAAGGTACTAATTTGTATGTTGTTGGATTACCGGATAATTCTATTAAAGAAAGTCAACATAGAATTGAATCTGTTTTAAAAACAATACATTGTGAAATGCCTAGACAAAGGATAATAGTCAACTTAGCTCCTGCAGATATAAAAAAAGAAGGATCTCTTTATGATCTACCAATAGCTTTATGTATCTTACACTCTTCTTATCAATATCATTTTAATAATTTAGATCAGTGTCTAATATTAGGCGAATTAGCTCTAGATGGTACATTAAGACCTATAAAAGGTGTATTATCAATGGCTATAATGGCTAAAAATAAAGGTCTAAAGTATTTTATATTACCTCAGCAAAATGCTAACGAAGCAAGTATAGTTAACGGTTTAAAGGTAATACCTGTAAAACATATTAAAGATGCAATAGATTTTCTAATAGGTAAAAAAATAATAGATCCTGTTTTTAATGATATTGAGACATTTATAAATAAAGAAAATAATATCTATGATATAGATTTTTCTGATGTACAAGGCCAAAATAGTGCTAAGAGAGCTTTAGAGATAGCTGCTTCTGGAGGACATAATTTAATAATGATAGGATCACCAGGATCAGGAAAGACAATGTTAGCTCAAAGGATATCAACGATATTACCTAAGATGACTGTTGAAGAATGTTTAGAGACTACTAAGATATATTCTATGTCTAGTAATATAAACGGTGTTATAACTAAACGTCCATTTAGATCTCCACATCATACTATCAGTGATGTAGCTTTAGTAGGTGGTGGTTCTAATCCACAACCAGGAGAGATATCACTAGCTCATAATGGAGTGCTGTTTTTAGATGAATTACCAGAGTTTAATAGAAGTGTTTTAGAAGTTATGAGACAACCTTTAGAAGATAGGAAAGTAACTATATCTAGAACAAAGATGACTGTAGATTATCCTTGTAATTTCATGTTAATAGCGAGTATGAACCCTTGTCCTTGTGGTTATTTTAATGATCCTAATAAACAATGTACTTGTACAGAATATCAAATACAAAAATATATTAACAAAATAAGTGGTCCTCTATTAGATAGAATAGATATTCATATCAACGTTCTTCCTGTTAATTATGATTCGATATCATGTAGGAGGCCTTCTATAAAGAGTTTAGAAATACAACAAAGAGTAGAGAAAGCTAGAAATAAACAGCTAGAGAGATTTAAAAAGATGAACATAAGCAACATATATACAAATTCTATGATGACTTCAAATATGATTAAAGAGTTATGTGTTATTAGTGAAGAAGGTAATTTAATGTTAAAAAATGCAATGGAAAAATTAAATTTATCAGCAAGAGCTTATTCTAAAATATTAAAATTATCAAGAACAATAGCAGATTTAGACGATTCTGATGATATTAAAGAAGATCATATAGCCGAAGCAATTCAATATCGTAGTCTTGATCGAAAAAACTGTTGAGATAAACGTTAAAATAAATATATTATTGCCATTAAAAATAGTTAAAATAATAAAAATATACATTTATTAAATATTTAAAGTTATGGTTTTTTAATTATTTCTAAACTTTTTTTACATTGTTGACTATTAAAATAAACATCTAAGACTTCTTTAAATATAACCTTATTATTATCAGTTAAAAACTCATTATATATTTCTTTTAATTCACTATTTTTATATTTTTCAATAATATAATTAAACAATGTCATTGATGATTGTAATTTTAGATTATCTGGATTTTCAAATATCTGTTCTATCTTCTTTGTTTTATCTTTTTCATAATATTGTAATAAAGCTTTTGTTATTTCTATTAAATTTGTTCGTAATGAGTCATTTTTCAAGTATTCTAAACCTTCTTCTTCAGATTTTATAGAATATTTTTTATTCATTTCGCTAGTTCCTAAACCATCAATTTGAGGAAATATATACCATATCCAATGTGTTTCTTTGTGTCCATTTTTTACTTCGTTTAAAGCTTTAATATAATCATTTTTTTGAGCATCTATAAATCTTTGTAGATCATATTTATCTTTATTTTCACTATTTTTTTTAGATATTGTAATTGAAATAAATAATGGAAAATATTTATGACTATCACCATTTTGAGTTATTTCTAATTCATTATTTAATAGATCTATAGGATTATAATTTTTACCATTTTCTTCTTTATTTAATGAATTTAAATTTATCCATTTGTTATTATTAATATCATGAACAAATGTAAAAAAATGATGATCAATTCCGTGAAATAGAATACTATTTATTTCTATTTTATAATTTTTGAACTTATTTTCAATATCTGTTGTAATATTATTTTTATTATTATTTTCTATTTTTTGTTTTATTGTTTTAATTTCATTTTCAACAATTTCATTTTGATAAGATATAATTAATTTATAATCTAAATGATTGTAATATTTACTGAGATTATAAAAACCCTCTTTTTGTTTTTCTATTAAATTATCTTTATTTTTTTCAAGATAATCTTTAAATTTTTGACCAAATA
>Ga0256405_10006184_pt1 | contig 19526 bp, 13 predicted proteins | sample RumenRJG_02DNA_FD_189096 | JGI IMG/M metagenome (GOLD analysis project Ga0256405, IMG submission 189096) | Bovine rumen microbial communities from Lethbridge, Alberta, Canada - RJG_02 | ecosystem: Host-associated > Mammals > Digestive system > Stomach > Rumen | place: Canada: Alberta... | reverse complement strand
CTACACAGTCCGGGCAGTCACGAAGGGGTTTCCTGGTGCCGACACCCTTGAGCAGCCTGCACTGGGTGGCTCCGTTCCGCTGCTGGAACTTCTCCATGATCTGTTTCATCCGTGCGCGGGAGAGGTTGCGGTCCTTGGTGGCAAGGCCGACGATCATCCCTGCGCCGACAAGGGCTCCACAGGTGCCCTCCATGTTACCCATGCCAGTACCGTAAGCTCCGGCGATGTCCAAGGCGGTCTGCTCCGGAAGGCCCACGAGGTCGCAGTAGGTGCAGACCACCGATTGGGCGCAGTTATGTGAGTTGCAGCGCTTCTTCTCGGCTGCGAGGTGTTTGCGTGATTCCATGCGATCAAGGCTCTTCAAGATACATGATTCTCTTCCCGTTCTTTTCGGCATATTCGATCTCAGAACGCGTGCTGGAACCGATATATCCGCCAACATTAATTACATAGATGGCATCGGCCATGTCAATCTTCCTCTTATGCATATTGTCTAGCATTTCCTTCGTGCCGGGAGTCCAGACTTCTTCATCGCCGGAGTGCCCGAAGAGCCCGACACTGATGACAATATTTCCTTTGAGGGTCAGCCGCTTCTGGGCTTCAAGGAACTGATCCTTGAAACGGGTACTGCCACAGAGGGTTATAACGGGGAACTTTCCAACCATACGAGAATGAAACCTATTCGAACTTAATATATTTATTCCCTTTGAATGTCTGTTTTAACATGTTGCGAAAATCCTTTTCAATATCCTTGGCAACTTCTTTCTTCACGGCCTCTACTTCTTCCGCAATCATGGCTTCGTTCATTTCGATTAGTTCATCCTCTCCTCCAAGATACTCCCGATTGCATAGAGTGCATTTGACATAGGTCTTATCATCGTTGTACTCAAAGTGTTCAGAACTACCGCAAACAACACACCTGAGGGATATGCTTCTATCGTAACTCTTTCTCATAGTTGCAGCCCCTCTTCAAGCGTATTATCGGTTTTGAAATCATCATCCCAGGTATATCTGAGCCGCATAGTCTGTGGGTGACCGTTGATTAATGATATGCGATAGTCTCGGTAATTCTGAGGCGTGAGATCCTCTATTACCTCTAATGAAGAATGAAGTATGACTGTCTGATCTTCATTAAGCCATTCTACACGTATGTTTCTAGCAACCGACTTCCCGGCATTGAAGATTCGTAGATGCCGACCACCTCTCTGAGACGCGGGAAAAATGTTTCCCTTGATGCTAGCTTTTAATAGATCCTCCTTTTCTTTCTTCATCTTTTCTATCATCAGCTGTTGATACTCTTCCGTTACAGATTGAGATGATGAATCCGGCCTATAGGAAGGGTCTACTGCTTGAAGGAATTTATCCCGTTTTCTCTCCCATATAACGTCTGATATGGCTGGCTTACCGAGAAACTCCAAGATGGAATTCTTTAGTTCTGTTAGCCGCGGTTTAGCATCAGCATTATTCACCTTTATGGCTACCTCATGGCTGTTTACAACGGCCGTCATAGCGCTAAACTCCATATCTGAGGTCAAGATTGAACAATACTTTGCTTTTAATGCCCATGCTGCCCCCATCTCATTTAAGGAGACATAACTGTTATAGAAATTAGGGGAATGAACGAATAGTACATATAGCTCACGTTCGTTAAAGAGGGCGAGGAGAGCTTCATAAATGTCCTTACTCAATCCTATCCAATAGCCTGGGATTGAACTACAAAACAAAGTCTTTTCATCTAAGCCGATACCCTCAAGCAATTCGACAAGAGCCTCAACAAAAGCTATGTCTTTAGACGAATGGCTAATAAAAACTAACGGTACTTTAGCTGAATCTTTAGACCTATTCTCGGAAGGGTCTCCCGAAATATGTATACTCTCAATGATTGATCTCAATGCATTGATTCCATCCTCTGTCTCTCTAGTCAACTCAGCCTTATAGTCTTGTCCTATCTTATGCTCAACAATTGTATCTTCGAATCGTTTTGTGAAGCGATTGTCTTCTCCGAAATACTTTATAAGCAGTTCTTTGGTCACAAACTGCCATTTTGCGAGGTCATCTTTTATCTGATTGACACTACTACTGTCATATCTTATTGTAGTGTCAATAGAAATAACACGCGAGGAGCTTCTGGTTCTGGGCGTCCTAGCTAATTCTGATAGCTTGGAAAGAATACTATCAGCGAGACTTATTCTTTCGTTTATTGCCTCAATAGCTTTTGACATATAAATTAAACCATCTTTTGGATCAAATTCTGCGGATTGGCATAGAAGGGGACATCTGTCTTGCCAAGGATGCTTGCCGGGAGGGATGACATCTCAGGAAGGTTTTCCATGGGGACGATGACGGTTTTGGCTCCGTTCTCTGAGAGAAGGGACACTCGGTCGGTAAAGTTGGTTGCGCGTTCAATGGCTCCGCCGATGGAGATATTTCCAATCACGCCCAGGCCTGCTTTGAGGTTGCGATTGTATATGGATGAGACGATGGCGGCGAAGACGGCAGCGCCTACTCCAGTATGGACAGCAATACCAAGAAGTGTTGATACCTGGACACGAACATCCATCGACTGCAGAGAGTGCTTTTGAGAAAGGATCGTCTTCTCGTTAGCCCGGATGTAGTTGTAGGTATTCTTGATGTCCTGCTTAACTTCGGATGAAGTCGTACCGGAGATTTCAAGTTTTCCGTTGCCAGCCATTGTGATGACCTCAACCTTTACGAGAGAGACTTTCTCGCCATCAGAGGTGGCTGTATAGCAGGTACCAGGAGCGAGTGGAGCATCTTCAATCAGGTTATTGCCACGATCTTCCGGGAGGGTGACATAGATTTCTTCCTGGGTGTCTTTGTCGATATATGAGAAGTTCGTATCCCAGAATTCCATACCGCCAATGCGCTTGAGTTGCTCTTTTACACGGCGACGCATTTCGATTGCCCATTCGAGGTATGTGCGGACATCTTCCTTGGTGTACTTCCCATCCGGATGAAGGAGTTTGATGAGACCAGAAACTGTCTTACGGACTGGTTTGGTATCGCGCTGACGCAACTGAGAGCCAAGGATGAAGAATTCGTCGATTGCATCGGTGTAGTTGGCCTTGCGCTGGTGGTGCAGCATCTCGCTGAAGTAGTCCGTGCTGAATCCAAAGTGATTGGTGAAATTCTCGGGCTTGAACTTGATGACCTCCCAACCAGGCAGGAAGAATCCGATACGATCCAGGAAAGCGGTATCGTTAGCCACCTTCTCTGCAAAGGGGCTGAAAAGATGGCTATTCTGCAGAACCGTTTCTACTGGCTGGTTGATATTACCCACCATAACTATTGAGGCACTGGCTGCCTTCTCGCCAGATTTACCGGCACGAGAGAAGGAGCCAGATTCCATATAGTCCTTCATCAAAGGGACAACTTCGGCGTCTTTGAAGAGATCATCTGTAGATTCATCGAAGCAGACGGCATCCCACTTACCAACGGCACCAATCTGTCCTGTGGTATTGTTGACGAACAGAGAAGCAGATGTACCTTGGCCACCACTCACCAACAGAGAGTAAGGAGACAGTTCCTTATATACGAAGGACTTACCGGAACTACGAGGTCCCAACTCTGCCATATTGAAATTAGCCTCTACAAGCGGAATAAAACGAGAGAGCAGGAGCATCTTCATTCGAGGCGTCATACCCTCTGATTCTGGCTCGTAACCTGCGCTACGGAGCATAATATCCATCCACTCGTCGTTGGTAAACTGGGTACGCATCTCACTGATGCGCTGGCCGTCGAAATTGGAGAGCTGAATGGGGCGGATCTTTGTGACCACGAAAGGGTAGATCTTTTTCCCGATCATATTGGTCGGATCGTAGTCCATATCGATGATGGCCCAGATACCACCCATCATCAGTTTTTCGTGTTCTGCTATCAGGCTCTCATCAATGTTGGCATCCCGGATGTTGAGGTTCGAGAGTTCTGCCCAGTACTTGTCCTTGGACGGGTCAAGTTTCACGGAAATGCGGTCAATCACTTTGTATGAGCCCATCTCACGAATCTTGGCCTGAACGTAATTGGCTTCGTCAGGATTCACATAGTGCTGCTGCAAGACCGTCTTGACATTTTTTACACTTTCGGCAATCTTCTCCTCATCATTGGTGCTGCAGGAGTTGGCCAGCAGATATTCCAGGACAAAAACAGGGACATTCGCGCCAGTCTTTATGGAGCGGACTACGTCTTTTCGCACCACGTAACCTCGGAAGAGGTCAAGCAATTTATTATCAATATCAATCATAATCAATTGTTTATAAGAGACCTCCGAGGTCCCGGTCATCTGATTTCTTTACAGTGCAGAAGTCATACTGCTTCTTGGAGGTGCTGTCTACTATGACAATCTTCTCTTCTCCGGTTCGAGGCAGCTCAAACTCCATCTCTTTGGTTTCTCCAGCCGCGAGCGTGGCAACCGGTCCGCCGGGGATTGGTGTATCACCTACAAACCGCTGGATCTTCACGGTCACCTGGTTGTTGAACAGACCTCCCTGGTCGCCAGAAGCCTTCAACTTTAGTTTGTAGAAGTTGCTGGACATTGCACCTAGTTCGGCCTTGTTAAGAATAGTGACTCCAATCGTGTATGCCTGTTCCTTCGACGAGAAACAATACTGAGGAATGATGCATTCCTGCGGTGTCAGACCTCCGTGCGCATAACCATATGCGCCCTTTGTCTTAAACGGCTTGTCTGTTCTGGCGAAGTATGCATAGCGATAGGAGAAGAAATCTCCTTCCTTCTCGATTATGTCGTGCCCGTAGATTTCTGCGTCAGATAGAGCATATCTTTCCTCAACCTTCACGTTATCGCCAGCAGGAGGAACTATTTTGTCACTCTCGTCCAGAATGCCGGTGATGACGAATCCGTGGTCAGTGGTCACGAAAACCTTGCTATAGCCCATCGAGAGGAGCCGGTTGATGGAATCAGCCAGGAAAGACTCGTAAGCATCGATGTCTTTCAAAGCGCCGAGCTGTTTCTTCTCTCCCACCTGGTCAATATCGCCGAAGCATAAAATCAGTTTGTCGGCGGTGTCGCTATCACTTAGTTTGTCAAGCTGCTTGATTTCTACATCCGGGAATTCGCTCTTCAAATGATTAAACCGGTCTTGCGCCTTTGTAGAAAAAATGCCGAATAGGTTACTCATACCAATCTCAGTGATTGACGGCAGACCGCAGAAGCCGTATCTCTCTTCTATAGTGCAGTCAAACTGCGTCTTCCGTATTTCCTTTGCAACGGCATTCGCTATCTCAAGGCGCAAACCATCCCCGACAATAATAGCACAATGGGGATTCTCTGTCAGAATCTTCTTCAGATACAAAAACTGATTGGCCTGGTACTGCTTCTGCAAGCTGAACCATTTGTCAAGGATGACCTTATTAAGGTTCTCGTAGTAATGCTGGATGGGACGCAAGGCCTTCTCTTCGCTCAGCCAGGAGACGTAAAGTTTACGCATCGCGGTATCAACCTTGGCAAAGTGATCGAGGTAGTACTGTGCAAAGGCCTGTATTGTGTCAATGGCGTTGATATCCCGTGAACGATACTCAAGAAGGGCCAGCAGGTGCTTCAACCACTCAGCCTTATGGTCTGAGGCCCTGGGGCTTGTAACACGCTTGCGGATAAACTCAATGATGTCATCGCAGTTGGTACCAGACTCCACTCGCTTGCTGACCAAGCCAAACAACTTTTTGTCAAGCGCTTCAAAGCAATGATCAGGATGAGCTTGAAGGACCTCCACATCAGCCGGGAGTGAAAAAGCAGAAAGGTGTTTCTGCAGGGACTGGCTCAGTGTTTTGCTGTCAATCCACTGATAGTAAATCTCGAGAAGCTGGCCACTTAAGGTGCCATTGGCAAGTTTCTTAAAGATAGACTCAGAAATCTCACGCGAAAGAGCCTCAGCCGGCTGGTTGGTATTCGGTTTCCCAATCAGCTTGTATATTTCTGAGCTGAGAGATTTCCAGACGTGTTTGTCGGCTGAACCCTTGAATGAAGATGGATTGTGAAGCAGACTGAGGATATTCTCGTTGAGGTCAAGAGGCTTAGTAAGGCCTTCCATAATGCTCTTCCACCATTCCACAGCCTTGCCTTTGCACATCTTGGCGGCGATAATCAGATCCTCCTTTGATATGGCTGTGTTTTTGTTCAGTTTTGCGAACAGTAGATTCCGAAGGTAGGAATCGATGTCGTCCAGATTGATACAGCCACAGGTCTGTACATATTCCTGCAGAAGGGTCAAGTCATTCGCCGGAAGAGAAGAATAGAAGATGACCTTGTCATTAGGGTGTTCGCTCTCTGCCTTGTACCTGGCACTTACTTCATCATTCAGGTTATTGACATAGAAGATAACATATCCTTTTGGGAGGTAGCCCAGCAAAAAGCGCCCCTCGCCATCATTGTCCGTGATGACCAGACGCTTATTTGTCTGCGTTGCCAGAGCGACCTCTTCGCTAAACCATTTGTCTATCATTTATATACCGGTTTTATCACCAATCAGCATTTAGATACTTTTTTAATTGAGACGCATTTAACACTTCGCAAGGAAGCATTCCTCTTGACTGAAGAGGAGCGATATTCTTTGCGACCCCACTATCCAATTTCGGATCATATCCAGTAGCTAATAATTCATCAATCTTAGAAACAAATCCTTTCAATTCATTTAGCTGCTCACGAAGTCGATTAGCCTCCATTTGTTCTACTCCGTTATCCGCGGAAATGGAATTAATTCTATCCTTGAGAGCCGCTTCTTGATTGGCTGCATAGACACTCTTGATACGGAAGAGAGTATTACGGTCCCAACGATAAATGCTCACATAAAGATCTAAGGCGTGCAATGGACCACTGGAAAGATGCCAAATAAACGGAGTCTTGGGCAGATACATGAATAAGTTAAGCCTATTACTGAGTTGTTCAAAGAAGGTGCTTTTTAAGTAAGAGTAAATATTGCCTCCAAGTAATTGTACAACTTGAGTATATTGCCCTGCAGAGAATCCTCGTTTATGGAATTCTTGTTCAATCCTCAATGCGAGCGATTCCTCTCCAAGTTTATCGTTAAGTGGAACGACCCCATCATCGTCATTCTTCAATACGACACATATGACGTCAGCAATTAATTCAAAAGCGAGATTATTTGCTCTTTGAGGAGGAACGATCTCCGACTCTTTAAATTGGCACAAAGCCTCAATAGGATTAATTGATTCACGAACACAATAATCTTCCCAGCCATTATTTGTCTGATAAAGTGCATCAAATCCTCCCGGATTGTTAACATGCTCTACTGTAGGCAAACTTTGTATCCAACTGATTACAGAACTCGGCATCGTAAAAGAAGCAAAATCATTACACCAGGCGAGGATTTCCTCTTTAGCTTTACAGGTAACAGGTAGAGAGCCAATCGAGACGCCTACTTTTTGAAGTATCATCTGAATATCATCATCCTTCAATCCGTAAAGTGAAAACACCTCGTTATTTATTATGGCTTCCGAAATGAGACATAATGATGACAGGACGTTTTCAAAATAAAGATAGCTGAAAACTTCTTCCTTGATATCATGATTATGCCCTATTGGAGACGAGACAAATGATGGTTCTATTATGGAGTATGAGCACAATGTTTTTTTTATGGTTATATTAAAATCAACCAACTCAACAATCCTATCATGTTTAGCCTTCTCAATTGTTGTGAAATCTACTAAGGGAAGACGCTGAATATCGCCAACAGTGGTATTAACAGTCGGATTTAAACTTGCTAATGCATACTCGCTTAATTTGGAATTAAGGATGGCGAGCAAAAGTTTATTGTCAGAGGAAACAATTGCTGGGGAACCATTGTTAAAGAGAATCTCGGGGCCAATAAGTCTAAATGAAATTTGGCCAGAACCCGAACTGGGAAATGTGATCGCCTCCACATTCATGGTGGATGGGATACTAAAACTGCTTTGCTGTTTAATCAACTCAAAATCATTCTCAACAATCACTTTCGTCCAGTTATTCCCATACCATCTGTTGAAAGGACCGCCTTTCGTCATAAAACGCCACCTTTCAGGGTCTTTTACCTCCCACCAATATCTTACTGTAGCATCATTATTGCCGGTCTTTAAGCCGCTAATGACAGTGGCTGTTTTGCTTAAACTGTATTTAGTGAACTTCTCACGAAAATCGTCTGATACCCAATAGATGAACGGGTAAGATTTAATTTGTTTTAGCTTTGACTGATCAATAATGTACACTCGATTATTGTCAACACCATTAATAACGTCCTCTAAAGCATTTTCAAATGAGTCCTTTTTGGCCTTCTCTTGCTGATTAGATGTTATATTAAAGAAAACACTCTTCCCACCATTCGAAGATCCTTTTTCAAATGTATAGAACGTGGCATCTACTAATATACCAGGGCCAAACAAATTAACACGATCCAGTCCATAATCGACAAGAGCGCTAATATGAGTTTTCTCAAGCAGATACTTTCTAACATCCTCAAAAGTCTTAATGTACATAAAAGTATGAGGATGTATCATGCCAATTTTGCCTGTTTGACACGATAACTCAAAGCATCGTTCGATAAATGCAGCATACAAATTTGTGCAGAATTTGTAAGGTTTCTTATAATTCTCTTCAATAAATGCCTTTAGTTCCTCCCCGAAATCACCACAATCTGTATATGGTGGATTGGCGACAACGACATCAAATGGCATAGAAAGAATGCTTAAGAATGTCATAGCATCATCTGCCTTTGTTAATGCATATTCAGAAGCATTCTTTTCGCAATAAGCTTTAACTTGATCTCTCAGGACCTCTGTTACTCGGCGTTTGAAAGAGAACAGATTCTCTGACATCTCTTCCGCAAATAATAGCCCCTCGTCTGCCTTCAAAGACAGCCCGTTTAAAACTTCCTCAACCCGGACAAGAGAGCCGAACTTATAAGCATTCTGCAAGTCTGACCAAATCTTTTTGATTGTTTCTCGCTGTTTAGCATCCCATTCTCCACTGGACACAAATTCGGACTCAACCTCCGAATAATCAGGAAGGAAGAAATGCGTGGAAACGACGTTCGTATGGGATGGATTCTTTGCCCTTCGGCCACCTTTTTCTCTGGCTTTGATGAATAGTGCTATTTGTGACAACTGAACTGCACGTTCATCAAGGTCCACTCCATAGATATTATTTTCAAGAATCAAGCGAGGAATATCTCTGCGAGAATAGTCTGCCCCATATTGCTCGATTTGATTCACATACATATCATAAAGCAAATCAAAAGCATAGATGAGAAAATTGCCACTACCACATGCCGGATCAATAACTCGAATCTCATCCAACCTCATTACATCACGCTTTCTAATAGTAGGGGTACCGACCACTTTGATTCTTACCCTCCCTTTCTCATCTGGCTTGAAAAGCTCGCTATCAGGAAACATCTCCAGGTACATTTTTCCAAGGGTATTGTCCACAAGGAATTTAACCACCCATCGCGGAGTGTAAACCTGGCTCTGCAAGGAGACTTTGTCGTACTCGGTCTTTTCATCCGAGTTCTTCAGAACTTCTTTCTCTGTGGCATTGAAATCTTCATATAGCCAGCCAAGAATGTCGTCGCCTTTCCATACATCTTCACCACACTCCGGGTCTTCTTCAACTTCATTGAATGCTTCCAGGATATTATACAGCTCATCAGCGGTAGGCATCAATGAGTAAGGATAGTTCTCATTATATAGCGAGAAATTCTCGCCGAGTTCGTTGAACTTGGCCTGCAGGAAGTGTTTCAGACCTTGACGCTCAGCAGACTTCTCCTCAGGATTCTCCTCTAACCAGAGATTATGGGCGAATGACTTATTCCCGTTCTCGGGACGGCGCTTAATCACCTCTGGGAACAACTCCTTTTCCTCCATTACCTTGATGGCGGCAATTTTGTTGAACAAGGTGAATGTACACTCGTTGATGGTCTCTTGACGTGCCTTGGAATAATCCTGAAGTTCTGCCAGGTGGTTATTTAAGATGTCCTCCAGTTTTTGCCTTTTTGGGATCAGATTCTGGGGCAACGATTCAACGGGAACGAGTTCCGTTTCCTTGATGCCCATCTTGGCAAAGCGGTTGTCAATGGCCTGCTGGACCAGAGAGCGAATTTTGAGAACGTGGTTTATAAGTTTCATCGTCTATTATTCATCAAAGTTGAGGATGTCGGTTTCGTCGCACTTGTTGACAAAGAGCAGCTGATCTGCCAGCCATGTCTTGTAGTCCGCAACACTCTTCTTGCCCTTAGGCAGGATGCTCTTAACCTTACGTTCCTTTGGTGCTACAGGAGCTGGAGGCGTAGTGTCACCGCCGGGCTTGGGTTTGTCCTTAGGCGGCTCGGGTTTCGGCTGCGGAGCGGTAGTAACGATTTCAGATTCGAGAACCTGGAGGTTTGTCTTTTCCGAAGGAATACTCTTCAGTGCGCTCTCGAGGTCACGAAGCATAAATCCGGTGAGAGTGCAGCGCACAGAGTATTCATCGAGGCTAATCTCGGAAATCTTGTAACGCTTGAAGGTACTGATTAGGGAAGAGACCTTCTGTCGCAGTGCTGCGTTCCATTCGGCCGGGAAGGTGTCAATCTTGTCACGGAGAGCAATTGCACGGGTTTCAAGAGCCGTGAACTCAGCATTGAGTTTCTTGGCCTTTTCGTTCATCATTTTGAAGTACAGGTCGCGAATCTCCTGTTTCTTCTGCTTGAGCGCCGCGAAATTCTTGACAAGGTCCTTATCGCGGAGATCCTTGAATTCATCTCGGAGAACGCCAAACTCTCGTTTGTCGGCTCCAACTTGATTCAACTCGGCCTCAACATTATCGATATAATCGGCAGCCTTGATGATAACCTTGAGATTATTCTCAATGAAGTTAAGATCTTTCTCAACCCTGTCAACGGCGTCTACATATTTGTCGGAGGTGTCGCCATCCAAGAATCGCGTAGCAGTATCATAGTAATTCAACTCTGTAACTGTGCCGGCGAAATCCTTGAAGATGTCCTTAGCCTGAATGGAGTATTTGAACAGTTTCTCCCGCTCATAATCGCCCTCAATGTTCGAGGAGATCTGACGTATCAGTTCTTTGGAAAGCGTTCGAAGAGCATCCACAAGTTGGAAGTCGTTCATCGTGTAGTTTATCTGCTCTCCAGTCCATTTCTTGTAGTTGCAGTCTTCTTTCAGAGTGTCAACAATCTCCTGTTTCTGTGAGTAGGTCAAGCTCTTGGAGATGGCTTTGAAGGAAGCGTTTGCAAAATGGCTAGAAGGAGAGAAAATGGCATCGGCGCCGGAGTCACGATAAGAGAAGTAATCCTTGCCATTGTACTTTGCAATGACTTTGCTACCACGGAATAGGGCAGCCACGGTAGTAATGATCGTGCCGAAAGCGAAACCGGTAGGAGCACTAGTAAGCTGTTTCTCTAGATCCTTTCCGCTAATGTGTGATTTGGCTAGATCAAGAATTTCGGTAACGACACTGAGTTTATCTCCAATGAAGTTGCCGGTTGAGTCGAAGAACTTGAATTCGTCTGATGTCCCGTATAGATGCTGGAGCTGGTTGTCGGCCACCTTCAAGGTCTTTGCGGCGAGGTCATCCTTGAGCTGGGCGGAAAGGCGGCGAGAGAAAACATTGTCGTAGGCTTTCTTCTCCAACTTATCAATCTCTGAAACAACATTATCATCCGTCAACTGGTAACTGTTGTAGAGATAGACAGCCACACCCTCGTTATATGCCTTGCGGATGACTTCATCCAACTGTTTTTCCTTTGTGTCAAGCCCGCTCTCAATGTTCCGAACTACATCCTTTTCCTCCTGAGTGGGCCAAGCAAGACTGATGACATAATTGATTTGGAGAATCTCCTTGGCCAAACGGTATATGTCAGAGCTGTATTTAACGGCAGGGATGAGAGTGATGGTGTCCTTCGCGTACTGGGTGGTTGTCTTGATGTCCTCAACGGTCTTGCCGACTTCAGAAGGATTGATGAAGGGATCGTAGAAGATAATCTTCATCGCCTTGGACGCCACGTTATTGAGGGGTTCGCCATTGTTCATTTCCAGATGGAATTGGCAAGGTGTCCCGTCAACCAGGGTGCTTTGAACGTCCTTGATAATCTTCTGGTTCTTGAGGTGCTTTGTGGTCTCACCAGTGATGCGGAAGTTCTGCGGCTCAAAGCCGGTCATCACACTGATGATGCGCTGCTCGATCTCACTGGTTATGCGATACTGGTTGCCCGTGTAGATGAGGATGTTTTTCTCAACGAGTAATTCGAGCGCCTTCTTTATCTCCTCGAGAACAGGATAGTAATCTTCAATCTTGCTGATGTATGATTTGGTGATGTTCTCAGCAGAAGTGTTGATGACTTCAGCTCCAGTGAGGAAATGGATAACCAGGAGCAGTTTCTTACCGCTGACCTTCGTGATATTATTGTCTTTAAGGCAACTTTCGGCCTGTTCGTAACGGTGGCGGAGAACTTCGGGGACCTTATCTTCCGCTTGGTTGCAGAGTTGGTGACCGTTGACGTGGGTGTAAAGATTCTCGTCCTTCATCGCCTCCTTTTTGAGGACATCAAAGACGGAAATGACCATGCCACGTGTGCCGACTTGCGTCTTAACTACCTTTGAGGTGCCGAAGAGGAAATATTGGAGCATCTTGATCTGACTCTCAAAGAAAGGATAGTAGTCGGCATAGCTGGCTGCATCCTGTGTAGTCTTGAGGCCGGTGCCACCGAAGTTGGTAATGTCCTTGATCTGGCCGCTATTCTTGTTGAAGAAATTGGACAATAAGTTGACACCCTCGTCTGTCTTGGCAAGGAGGCGCCTACGGATAATGGTTGTGACTTCTTCCGCATCGATGCTAATTCTGCAACGGAAGCGGTCGATAATCTTGGTAACCTTGTTCTGGTCCAGGTTCTGGGAATTAATGACATCGTCCAGTTGCAGCTGAGCTATAGCCACAGTCCACACCTTCTGGCCAAGAGAGGATAAAGCCTCTGCCATACCTTCAAGATCCAAGATGTTGATCTTCTTCTGGGCAATGGCTTCGCTGACCTCGTCTATCATGAAAACGATACGCAGATTTGGATTGACACGCAGATAACGCTCGATGTCTTCCTTTAGTTTGCTGGCATCGTAGTTAGCGATGCGGTCTTCGGCCATCTTCTTATTGGAATCGTAGATGTCCTGCTCATAGCCAAGGGCAAGAAATGCATCTTTGAAAGTCTTTGTGGACTTAACCAAATTCTTCTTGATCTCATCCCACTCGGCACCAGTCTGCTCTTTTACCTTTGCTTTAAATGCTGACAGATCGTTGCCAAGCATCATGTTGTACTCCAATAGACCAATCCAGTTGTCCAGAAAGCCCAACGATTTCAGGAAGTTGCCGAAGATCATGTAATTGATGCCGGCGTTACCTGTATGCTTGGCTGAGTCGAACTGAACGACGTGGTTGCGAGTCTTGGCAAGTCCGTCGATGGAATTCTTGAGAACAGACGAATTGCGGAGGCCATCCAACTTCGGGGCAAAGCGTTCCTGCATTGTAGTGCCCATAATCATCCTATTGGAAAGCAGGAGACCGAGCATCTTGGCGAAGTATGATTTACCGGAGCCATAGAAACCGCTAATCCAGACGCCCGATTGCTTAGCCCCTGATTCAAAGGTGTCGCAGAAATCCGAGAGGTGCTTTGCCAGGCTCTCAGTCAGAATGAAACTATCCAGCTCTTCCTTGACATCACTTTCACTTTGTGCGTTGAGGTCGATGACGCTGCTAATCTCGTCTTCGAGACGAATTGAGAGAATATCTTTAATCTGTGTCATAATGAGAAGTGTGGATAGTTATTGGATGACGATACATCTGTATTTTGAGGCATTCTGCTTCCCAAGGAACTTAATGGTGCCGTTCTCTACTGTGGCCGGATAGAAGACCACGAGAGGAATCCGGGAACTCAGTACGACCTTCTCCTCCATAATGTTGTTGTTAGAGAAGCCCATCCCATAGATTGTCCCGGTATGGATAAGGACCGGAATCTTTCCGGCAGCCATAGCCTCTGTGATGCGCTTTACTATGAGAGCGTAGAATGTGCCTTCTGAGTAGTTATTGCTGGCGTAGATTTCATTACCAATCTCTGCTTTCAGACGGGTGAATTCCTCCAGGCCCATATCGTTCATGAACTCGGTCAGGAGTGAGCGCAAGTCAATGAATTCGCAGCTATCAGAGAAGCGCTCAATGGCTTCGGCGATGTAGGCCTCATCGTCACGCGGAGGATAAACGAAGAGGATACTGCGACCGCCGTTGGCTTCGAGGGCCAATTTGGGCATATCCATTTTCAGAGCATGCTTGAGTTCTTCAAACATCCTGATGTGTTCGGTCTGGTAAGTGCTATTCATGGTGCTTGAGTTCAATTGTGACATCGTTCCCGATCTGGCTAATATTCCAGTACGGGATGAGGTCTATTTTCTTGAGCCTGTTGATAAGGCCGGTATTATCGTAGAAACTATAGTAGAAATAGGGATTATTCAGCGTTCTATTGCTGTCTACGGAAAGTGTCCAACGGACGAAATAAACGAATAGATTGTCGCTAATGACAGGGTGAAGGATAGTTTTCACCAAGGATCCTTCAGCAAGTCCCAACTTCTTGAGAGTGGATAGATATTTGGAAGCAGTCCTGTCCAATGTGCTTTCCGACCAGGGAAGACTGTTTGGTTCCTGCTGCTGCAAACAACGCAAGTAGCTAAGAACCTCTTTTGTGTCAAGAGTTATTCTTCCACTATATATGGCTGGCATGAAGATGTTATCAGTAATCTTCCTAAACAGCTTATTTGCATATACCATCTGCCAAAATAGAATAATCATCTTTTCGGCGGAGGTGTTGTGATTATCAACAATGGCATCCATGAAAAGCTTTTTGTGCCTTTCAGAAGCGAACTGAAGAATGCCCGTATCTACAGATTTCGTAAAACGTGAAAGGGTGGTCTGGGTACGGAATGTAAAGCCACCATCGCCGGTGGCTCTGGCTCTTTCTATAATGTAATCCAGCAAAACACCGTAATCCGGAATACTTCCAATCACATTGCAGTCTGTAGAGTATGTTCCAATGCTTCTTGCCATCTTATTCTAAGCTTAAGCTGATCTTCTTTTGGGGAATTTACAATAAATACAAAGTTAGTTTTTTTTGTGGAAAAAGCTGTTTCCTTTTGTATAATATCGGTCCGATCTGACATTTCTAGCTCTTTCCTTGCTAGAGAGAATAATGAGGAATTGGAGGAAGACGGATTCGAGAAGTCAGTCTCATGTGAAGAGCTTCTGCTCGCAGCATATGATGTAATTAGCCGTGTATTCTCACAGAAGGCCGTCATCAACGCTTTTTACAATACAAACCCGGACACAATGACCCTGCGGTACGATAACGATCCCGTAAGGCAGATGTGTCCGACGTACTTCAAGAAATGAAAAAGGCCCCTTCTAAAGGGGCCAAACACTAATAAGAAGAAAACAAACGAACTTATCTCGACCAATGGTAAGACGGTTTCTCTTCCTCCTGCGCCTCCTTCGCAGCCTGACCTTCAACCGCCGGTGCCCGTCCTGTCCCATGCACTGGTCTGAACTGTGAATAGTCCGCCTTCTCGCCTTTATCCATCTCCTGTTGGATTTCCACCAGCCGTTGGTTAATCATGCCAGTACTGCGTTTAACATCTCCAAGCACGGTCTTCAGGAATTCAGGGCTTTCCTTGAGTGAACCCAGCCAAGATTTCAGATACGTCGCACTATCGTTCTTGATATGCTTGCTCAGTCCATGCTGGCTGGCGATAACGGCCGCTGAGAGTTCCGCTATGAGTTCTTCCTTGGCATACTCTGGTGAGCCGAAGGGGTGCTTCATGTCACGATTCAGTCTCGTTTCCGCACCTGTGGCGTGGGCGCATTCATGCAGGGTATTCGTTGCGAACGCTTCTCCGTCGACGAATTGCTCACGGGTAGGAACGACAATATGATCCTTGGCAGGGGAGTAGTAAGCCTTATCTCCCTTGACCTGGTTGATGGGACAGAAGAACAGGTTGTCATCGATCATCTTGTCGATTGCCGGATGACTCTTCAGATCCCCTTGATGTTGGATCTGGCCTTCCGCCATCGACTTGAGTTTCTCATACATCTCCGGACGGGTCAGTTCAAGATTGGTCTGGGCAGCTACATTGAAGACATTGTAGACCTGGAGTTTCGGATAGACCTTGTATTTGGCCTGATCTTCCCTGGACAACTGCTTATAATCGTCGTAGGGGATCTTCTCCTTCGTCTCCTTATGGATCACGGTGAACGTCGTCATGAATACCGGGAATGACTTCTCGCCCTTGTTGACGCTCACCTGAGGAAGTTTGTTCCCGTTCTTGTCCCGTACGGCAAGGACGTTGCCCTGCTTGTCCTTGACGTAGTTCAGATTCGTAATGCGGTCAAAGGTCCCCCAGACGGGAATGTCATATCCCATCTTCTCGGCCTGCATCATCAGCATCAGAGAATTGCCGCCGTTATAATGGCGTCCGGAGAGGTTCTGGGGAGGCTGGGTCGTTCCCGGAGTGAACCAGGGTTTCTTCCAGTCTCCCTGAAGCGTCTCGATCTTGTCGATCATCAGCTCGGCGAAACGGTCCAGCGCCCTTTCGGCTGCGGATGGACCGTCGCTGTTGTATTTCTTGTCAGTAGCCATGTCTGCCTATTGATTCGTGTTCTCTCTGATCCATTCTGTAAGGGATTCCACACGGCAGTTGATGCTGGGGGTTCCTTTATAGATCTGGAGCTCCAGTTTCCCTTCCACCTCAATCTTCGTTTTGGGTACAAGCCACTCAGGAGTCTCCTCCGAGAAATGGATGAAATGCACCCAGATGTAGGAATACTGCTGCTCGCCGACCTTTTCTGAGCTGTAGGCGTCGAATGTGCGGAAAGCCCCTTTCTTGCCCATCTTCTCTACGACCTCCTTGCTTCCGAGGGTCCCGCGGAATTGGATCTGTCCTGTGATGGAATCCGCTCCCTTCGGATTCAGGGACAATTCATCGGCGGAGAGGTTGAAGTAGGTCGCGTCTCCGATCCGTTTCAATGTCAGGACGCCCTTGAGCTTGACGCGGTCGCCTTTGGACAGCGACAAGGTTTCATCGTCCTCGCCGTCACTTGCGACGCTGATGTCGATGTTCTTGGATTCCTGGTTGTCCTTCACGAGGACATTCAGACCGAAGGTGACAAACGGATTGCCGTCACGGCCGTTCTTGAGTTCAACGGGACGGTTGACGGTCCCGATGACGGTTACATTGCATTTGATCATGATCTTGTTCTTTTTATTGGGTTGTTGTTCATTGAATCCATCGCTTCGTCGAAATTCCTTGAAGCCAGGGCGTTCGCCTGAGATTCGGCAGGGGAGAGTGCGGGAGCTTGCTGTACCTCCTGAGCATTGCCTAGACCGTCAATCTGGACGGCCACGGCCAGTAGGGAAGCGAACAGGGTGCTGACGATCTCTACCAGCGGATCGGCCGACGAGTAACGGCCTTCCTGTCCCATGAGACCGAAGAAGTTGTTCCAGGGATCGGATATCCCTTCCTGGGATCCGGACTGGACAGTGTTGAAGTAGTCCTTGTCCTTTGGGACCTCCTGTGCCTGTTCCTTCTCCTTTTCGGCTTGCTCTGCCGCCTGTTGCGCCTGGGCTGAATCATTTCCTCCCAATGCCTTGGAGTTGGAAGCGAGTTCCGCCGTGCTGGAGGTCTGCACCAAGGTGCTCTTCCAGCCCTTCTCCTGCATCACCATCCGGTCGTACTTGTCGAGGCCGTTCTGACGGATGAGGGACTGGAGGCTGGTCGCATACTGCTTGCTGGTGGCGTATCCGTCCTCCTGCAGGCCGCGCGTCCATCCCACGTAATCGTCCGGCGACAGCTCGAACAGGTTCGAGTAGCGCTTGTTGCCCTTCAGGAACAGTGAATGGTGTTCGTAGCTGTCCGCCACGGAGGCGTACTGGCAGAACTTCTCGTTCGGTTTGTCATCCGTATAAACGAGATACCGGCCTCCGTTCTCCAGCCACGTCGAGGTGGCCTTGATCCCGAAATGGTTATTCCCTTTCCGGGACAGTTCGCTCTGCCCGCTGGCACTCTCAAGGATGCCTTGGGCAAGGGTGACGGATGCAGGGATGCCGTACTTGCGCATCTGCTCCATCGCCGCCTCGGCATATTTGTCCACGTAATCGCTTGCTCTGCTCATCGTTCTTCTGATTGAAATGGTGTTCAGTTTCGGAGCCGGATACTTTCCTCCGGCCAGGGCGGGACTGACGGCCATCATGAAGGCCGAGAGTCCCGCAAGGATGACTCTAACGATGGAAGCCACGGCTATGCTCCTCCTGTTGGTCCTTGGCGATGCCTCCGGCCACAAGACCGGCGACGGCGGCCGTACCGGCCCTGGTGAGGGCCTCCTTCTGTTTCTCCTCGCGCTCTTCCTTGGCCTTCTGCTCCGGAGAATTCATCCTCTTCTGCTCTTCCTGCTTCTCGGCTTCAGAGCGTTTCTGCTGTCGGATGACATCAGCGAATATGGTCGCGGCAAGGTTCTTCTTGTATTCGGCCTTGTCCTCGGCGAGCCACATCCGCTGCCACTGGGCAGGGGAGACCTCCCTGGGCTCCAGCTTCTCTACACCCTTGATGGTAGGAGAACAGAGGATCCTGCTTTTGTTCTTCTCTTCATCGGAGCCATCCCCTTTGGTCCGGTAGATACTCACGCGCTCGATTGCCGAGATATCGATGTCCTTCTCGGTCGTTGAGAAGAGATCCACTTTGCGGTCTGGTTCCCGGGTGGCGAGGGCATAGTACTTTTGGGCGAGTTCCTGGCGGAAGGTTTCTTCCGGCTGACCACCGTTTTTCTTGGCGGATGCGAAGAAACGGCCGACATCATCCTTTTCGGGATAAATCGAAAATCCCTTCTCCGACTCGGGCTTGATGAAGAGCGCCCACTTGCCTGCATCATCGCGGACCATGACGATGCTGGCGTTCACCTTGTCCGTCTGTTCCACCTTACGTTCCGGAAGTGGCTTCAGTTCAATCTTCTCACCCCTTTCAGCTTTCGTAATCATGCCTAGGGCGTTGTTGACGTCCCTTTCCAGCGAGTCAATCATATGGGGATTCTCATCCAGAGACTTCTTCCAGACATCAATCTGTGAGATGCTCTCAGCCGAGAGTTTGGCCGGAAGTCCCAGCTGGTTCATCTTGATCGCGGAAGAAAGTTCCACCACGAGACGTTCGCGGGCAGCGGCTTTCACCGAAGGTTCACGACCGCCTTCCGTCTCCACTCCGGGCCGGGCGATCCGCTGCGGATGCCCCGTAGCGGTGACGATCTTCCTGAGGGCCTCCTGCACGTAATCGGCATAGGAAGGGAACTGCTTCTGCGGCGGAAGATGGACAACGTCCTTGGCCGCATCGTAATGCGCGATTCCCGTCCCGTCCTTGCGGATGGGAACGAGGTTCGCGGCCATGTTCTGAAGGAAGCGGTTGACCTCCATCCTTATCCTCTTGTCCTCGGGATC
>Ga0256405_10006183_pt1 | contig 19531 bp, 20 predicted proteins | sample RumenRJG_02DNA_FD_189096 | JGI IMG/M metagenome (GOLD analysis project Ga0256405, IMG submission 189096) | Bovine rumen microbial communities from Lethbridge, Alberta, Canada - RJG_02 | ecosystem: Host-associated > Mammals > Digestive system > Stomach > Rumen | place: Canada: Alberta... | reverse complement strand
TTGAGGGTCAAGCCATATTCTCATTGCATAATCGCCGGAACCGTAAACATCGACATCTGCGACCCCTTCAACACGCTTCAGTTCATCTTTTACATATATTGAACCATAGTTTGTCAGGTCTAATTGCGACCAATTCCCTCTTTCGGGAATAAGTGTCAAAATCAGAGCACCTGAACCCGCAGACCTACTAAGAGCCGTAATACCCGTTCTTTGTACATCTTCCGGTAACTGCGACTGAACCTGCTGGATTCTGTTTTGAACATTCATAAGGTTCACATTTTTATCAGTCCCGACTTTAAAGAACATCTTTAACTGATACATACCGTCGTAGCAGGTTGAGGTCATATATGTAAGATTTTCAACCCCGTTTAATTTTTGTTCCAAAACGGAAGCAACAGAAGATTCTACAACCTCTGCACTTGCCCCCATATAATTCGCACTGACCTGAATTTGAGGCGGTGTAACGTCAGGATAACTTTCCTGCTTTAATCCCGCCAAAGATATCAAACCCATTAAAACTATACAGATTGATATTACAAGCGCAAACCTTGGTTTGCGTATAAAGAAATATAATTTATTTTTATCAAAGATTTTTTTCATATTTTATTATTCTTCTTTTTGTTTCTTTTCGTATTCTTCTTTGGTTAAAATTTTAACTTTTTGCCCTTCAACGTTAATGTTTTGCACACCTGCGACGACAACTTTGTCATTTTTATTTAAACCTGATTCAACAATCCAGTTATTATCGATTTCATCGGAAACTTTAATATCCTTTCTGACTACCTTGTTGTCTTTATCCACAACCCAAACATAATAACCGCTCATTGCATCGCCTTTTGTGCAGGCTTGCGGTACGGTCATATATTTGAATTTTTGCGGTGAAATAAGCGTCACCTTCATGTAATCCCCCGGAACAAGCCAGCCTTTTGGGTTTTCAAATGTTGCCCTCATCTGAATTGAACCGGAATTTTTATCTATTTGATTATCTACAAAATCAACGGTTCCGATTTTGTTGTACCATTTTCCGCCTTCAAACTGAACTTTTACCTGAACATCTTTGAATTTGTCGCTTGCTTTTAAAAGTTTGACAAAATCAGACGAACGTAAACTGAAGGTTACATAAACAGGGTCTATACTTGAAACGTTAACCAAAGGTCCTGATGTTAGTGAAACGTAGTTCCCTTCGGTTATTTTAACTTTCCCTATTCTCCCGTCTATCGGTGATTTTATTGTTGTATAACCTAAATTTACCTTTGCAAGTTGGAGTTTTTGTCTTGCGGAATCTAAAAGAGCCTGATTTTGGTTTCTTGATGCAAGTGACTGGTCAACATAAGAGTGGCTGACCAAATCCTCTTTAATCAGTGCATTTGCCCTGTCTAATTCCTGTTGAGAGTTTAATAATAAAGCATTATATTGATTAACCGTTGCCTGAGAATTCCGAACTTCAAGTTGAAATTCCTGCGGATCAATCTGGAAAAGCACCTGATCTTTTTTTACAAAATCACCTTCATTAAAGTATTTTTTCTGCAAAAAACCTGCAACACGAGCCATAACGTCGATTGAATATTTTGCCTCAACACGTCCTGTTGATTCTGCGCTGATGTATGAATTTGAGTTTGTCGGATTATCAACAACAACTTCTTTAGGCATTTTCATCATCTGCTGCATAATCAGACCCGTAACAAGTCCTGCTGTTTTGTTATAAATTATAGGTACGATAATTATTACCAAAACAACTATCGCAAGTCTTTTTCTTGTCATTTTGATATTAAATTTCATAAGTTCTCTCCAAGTTGGTTTTATGAGTTGATTTTATCACAAAAATCAGCCATTTTAAAACATTTGTTACGAAAATATCCTACTTTTAAAGGGCAAAAATTTTTTTTTGAGGGTTTATAATATAAGTATGGACGGCAGCGGGCAAAAAAACAGTATTAATACAAATATTTTTACAGAGAAGTTCGGATTTTCTCCGGTGAATCCGTTTAGTGCAAAAAATATGGTTTCATTTACCCAAAATCCGCAAAAGCGTCTTAATGGTTATGATTCAACAATTCTGAACAATTCCAAGTTTGACGGAGCGGAAGAACAGGAATTGAGTATTGATTACCGCATAAAAGAAAAAGAACTGGCAATTAAAAATTTAGAAGAAAAAATCAAACTTGCGGATAATTATGGAACACAAAATGAGGCACTTGGTTTAAAAGCAAAACACCAGAGATATTTAGATGAACTTTCTAATCTTGAAAAACAACGTGCATACAGCGGACGTGTTCTTGGCGATAAAGAAAAGATTTTGCATGAAACCCTGAAAGAAAAAATGCCTTTCATTTACAAAGTTCAGTCTTTTGTATCAAGAAATATTCTTGCTAAAATTTCAAAAAAAGTTAATTCTGTTGTGACTTTAAGTGATTCATTAGAGCAGTTATCCCAAATCAGCAAAAGTGTTGATGAACTGATGGATATGAATATCCCTTACGGTGAAAAAGGGAAAAATTATGACAAACTTACACAATATTTAAACAAGGTAAATACAATCCATTCAAAGATTTCAAAAACTTTGAGATACTAATTATCCGTTAATATCTCTGACCAAATCTTTAATGTGTTTTCTTACGGCAGGGGTAATAATCAAATCGGGTTCAGACATGACAAAATCATCAAGAGTCGTAATTGCCTGTTTCTTGTTGCCGTTCTGCTCCTGTAAAAGTCCGACCATTACCCTTGCAAGAGGGTTCTTATCGATTTCTGCTTTGTATTTTGTAAGTTGTTCCCCTGTTTTTCCCAACTGCGCATAACATTTAGCAAGATTTTCATAAAATTCAAAATTCAAACTGTATTGTTTTAGGGCATCTTCAAAGCACCCGAGGGCAAGTTGCGGATAACCGATGGTTAAATATGCTTTACCTAAGTTATTCATATAAATTGCCGTTGATTGTGCTTTTGGGTTCAGGCTTATTGCAATTTTAAATTCCTGAATTGCAGCATAATAGCATTTTTCTTCCATGTAGTTTATCCCGACATTATTGTGTTGCCAAGCATTTTTTTCAGGGTCGATGGTATAAGTGACAATAGTTCCTGGGGTTGCCAAAGACGGAACTGCTGTCAAAAAAAGTGCAATTATTACAAATAACTTTTTCATATATACCTTTTAATAATTATTTTTCTTTATTCAATATTTAATTCAAAGCCCTCATAAGCCATATAAACATTTTTGTTTTTAGTTGTGTAAAGTTCTTTTATTTTATCAAGTTTAGTATCGTCATAGGATGGCTCATAGTGGAAGAATACAAGATTTTTGGCATTTGTCTGGCGCATTGCTTCAAGCGCCATATCATAAGTGGAATGCCCAAAGCCCTGTTTAGGATAATGCGTGTTAAGGTAATCTTCTGAGGTATATTGCGCATCGTGAATTAACAGGTCGCAGTTTTTTGCAAAAGCGATAAATTTTTTATCTCCGCCGAAATAACTTTCTTTATCCGTCGCATAAACCAAAGACTTTCCTTTATAGTTGATTTTGTAAATTATAACACCGTTTTGCGGATGGACATAAGACTTGTAAAATGTAACAACAACATCTTCCGAGTCCTGTTTAATATCATCTTTTTTAGCAAGTATCGGTGTGCAGTCAGGTTTAAAAAGTATTGCGTAATCTTTTTCAAGGTTGTGAATATTGAGTTCGCAACGGATATCGCTCAAATCAAGCGGAAATGTTTTGCCGAAAACCAAATTTGAAAGATTTTCTTTTAAATCCGAATTTTCACTCCCGTCGCCGAAGATATCTATTTTGGTGCTTTTTATGTGCAGCGGTTTGAAAAATGTCAGCCCAAGAATATGGTCTTGATGAATGTGTGATAATAAAATGCTTGCACATATCGAAGTCCGGTTTTTTGCTTCAAGTGCTGACGCAATATATTTTTCAAGCAGTTCATCTCCTGATTTTACTATACCTGTTCCTGCATCAAGAATTATTGTGTGTTTGCCTGCCTGAATTTCCACGCAGGATGTGTTTCCGCCGTATTGCAGAAATTTTTTATCCGCAACAGGAAAACTGCCTCTTACACCTCTGAATTTAACTTTGAAATCTTCCATATTATTAACCTTTATTTTTGAATTTCGTACACTCCGTTGCGTTCTTTTTCTTCTCCCGTATAGATAGAAGATGCGATTACAAGGAGTTTTGCCATTTTTTGAATAGTTTTTTCTCTTGTCTCAAACCATTTGAGTTCAAAAACTGTTTTGTCTTTGTAATTCTGCACCGTAATAAGCCTGAACGCATCAGGATATGACACAAGTGCAGGGGTGTTTACATACAAAACATTGTTATGCTGAACGACTCTTGTTGCGTGATAATGTCCCTGAAATACCCCGATGGGATTTTTATAACTCTCGATTAAACCGATAACAGCCGATGCGTTGCGCAGTCTGTGATTTGGGCTTGAGAACGGTTCAATCAAAGGTACATGCATAAAAATTAATGCAGTATCATTTTTTGCCTTATCAAGTTCTTTTTTGAGCCATTTCAACTGTTTTTCGTCAACATAGCCCTGAGAGGTTATCTCATTTGTTATAATATCGTCTAAAACTATCACTCTGTAACCTTTTTTCGGTACAAATGAATAGTATGGATTATCAAAATCAAAATCAGGATTTGCTTCACTAAGCATTTTCAGATACAAATTAGTATCAAGATAACCGCCGATGCACCTGTCGTGGTTGCCAAACGCAAAATACCACGGATAATTGAGTTTTTGAACGTACGGCAGAACTGCACTTAATTCTTTTTCAAGCGGTTTGTCTATCAAATCGCCTGTAATCATTACAAAATCAATATCTTTTTGTTCATTAATCTGTGCTACGGCATCTTCCAAAAGACGGGGAGATTCACCTATCATTTTGAAGGTCGTATTAGGGCTGTTTGCGGAAAAATGCACGTCGCTTAACTGTACAAATCTCAATGCCGAAACATTACTGCACGCCTGCAAACCCCACATCAAAGCAACGGTCATACATATCGTCACAAAGGTATTAGTCAGTTTTGACAAAAAACTGCCCGATTTAGTATGGTAATGTTGTTTGTAGTGATGGCTCATTATTCTTGCTTTCCAAAAGTTGCTTTGTTTCATTATACTTTATTTCAAGATATTCGTCATCATTAGTTAAGAGGATTGCGCGGTCAAAATTCGTTAATGCACTTGTGTAATCTTTGAGCGCCAAATCGCAAAGCCCCATATATTCATATATTTTTGAAGTTTGTATATCATTTAAAAGTGATTTAAAAAGTTCTTTTGATTCTTTATAAAGTCCCTGCCTGTATAAAATTTTTGCCTTATCGAAACGATATTCCGGGCAGTCATTGATGCCGAGAGCAACCGCATTATCGTCACTTGCCTGATTTAACATTCCAAGTTCAAATTCCGCACGGGATTTCATTGCGTAAGCCAAATCATCCTCAGGGTTAAAAGACAAATATTTATCAAGAGGGTTTATTGCACTGCTATACTGTCCCGTTTCAAAAAGAACAATGGCTGTGCCAAGATAGGCAGGCGCAAAATCTGTTCTTGCCGAAGATGATGCACTGTAAGCATTCAGTGCGCTTTTATATTCTTTTTTTGAACGGTAAAAATTGCCCAAATAATAGTATGCAATATAAGAATTTGAATCCTCTGTTGCTTTTACAAGAGTATTCCATTCGGAAGTTTCATCCCCGATTCTTTTGTATTCCATTGCCTGTCTGACAAGCGGTGAAACATTATCTATAAAAGATTTGTTATCCTTTGAAATTACATGATTAAGTCCGTTTTTTAAATCCTGAGCATGCTTGTTATCCGGATTAATGCGCAGAATTTTATCAAGATATTCCATCGCGGAATTGTAATCACCTGTTACACAATAATTCCCCGCAATATCAAAATAATCATCTTCAATTTCGTTAGCCAAAGACGGAGCGCAAATCATAATGCCTAATATTAAGGATAATAAAATCTTTCTCATATCAGGTATTATAGCATGGATTTGTAAAAAGATTAAATTCATGATACTATTGATGTGTATGTTAGATTTTTAAGGAGATTTATTATGCGACCGGAAGAGAGAACATTCGTAGCCGTAAAACCTGACGGGGTGCAAAGGGGACTTGTCGGGGAAATTATCAAAAGATTTGAAACGAAGGGATATAAAGTTACGGCTTTAAAAATGCTTCAGGTTACTGATGCACAGGCAAAAGCGCACTACGCAGAACATGAAGGCAAGCCGTTTTATCCGCGTTTAATCAGATATATTCAGAGCGGGCCTATCGTTGCAATGGTTGTTGAAGGTTACAACGCCGTTGCCGGTGTAAGACATCTGATGGGAGCAACAGACCCTGACAAAGCCGAAGTCGGGACAATTCGTGCCGATTTTGCACAGGTTATGGAATATAACGTTGTTCACGGTTCTGACAGTGTCGAAAGCGCAGAACGTGAAATCTCCATCTATTTCAATGAAAACGAAATTTTTGATGAAAGAAAATGCATGTCGGAACTTGTTACAGAGTATCTTGATGCTGATTAATTATTGTCATTCAGAGGGCTTTAGCCCGATGAATCTTATTATATAATTTATAAAAGTTCTTTTGGAATATGCGGAAATTCTTTTTGGATTTCCGCTCTTTCGTAATCGTATAAAATTTTTGCCTTTGCACCCTGTTCGTTTGCAAGTTTTTCTATATAATTTTTCCTGTATTGCTCTCTGTTTTCCGCTATTGTGATGTAAGAACGAATAGAATCGGTATATTCCTGTGCTTCTTTTTTCTGCGATTTGGGCAAATCTTCAAACAAATCATACATTTTTTCTTCCCATGGTGTTGTTCCGCCTTTAGTGTTACGGGCATGAAGATAAAACTGCCAGCCATGCTCGGTTTCGTGGCGTGAAGTGTCGCAGACTTCTGATTTTGATGTAAATTTGTATCCTTTGACAAAATTTATTGAGCCTTCATTCGGGTCAAACAGTGCTTTTGCAAGTTCTTCCTTGTCGTCTGTCGGCAGATATTCGGGGTTGATTTTTATTCTTTTATTCTTCAGTCCTCTCTCTGAGATAAATTTTTGAGAAAATGCGGATTTTGAATCATTAATATCAAGCGCACGCATTCCTAAGAATGAATCATTTTGAGGAAGTATTGCCCCTTTTTCAACAGCATTTTTAGGGTTAACTTTGTGTCCTGTCAGGGTATTAACAGTGAATTTTAAAATTTTCTCTGCATTGTCTGCGATTTTACCGCTTAGGATGTGCGGAAATTCGATAAAAGTATGAATTTCTTTCTGCGGTTTCATAAGGTTTGTCTGCCTAACCTGTGTCAAAACTTTTTCTCCCGTATCAATATTTTCGCTCAAATGATTGGTGAAAAATTTGACAGGAGTCCAGAAAAGAGTTCTTGCATATCCGATTGCAATGGAGTCTGTGTGGGCTTTTTTTAATTCTCTTGGCAGGGTATATTCTTTTACGTGAGTTGAGGTGACGAATTCATCCTGCCCGATAACATTTTCACGTTTAACATACAGCCTGTTTTTGTAAGGTTTATCGGAAAAATCAAAAACACGCTCTATTATATCTCCGTCGGAATTATAAAAAGTAGTTATTTTTCGCTTTATTTGCGGATTCTTTTTTGAGCCGACAATAACTTCCTCAAACGTTCTTGCAGTCTGATTTATCAGGCGCAATGCATCTCCCCTATATTTGCAATAAGGAATTTTAGGTGTTTTTGAAATTAAATAATATCCGCCTGTCATACAAATTTAAAAAAGCGTAAAAATATTTTTTGCTAATTAAAACGGCTTTGTCTGGTTTAATTTTGCTCTTAAATCTCTGAAACGTGCAATATCTTCCTGAGTTTTGCCTGAATCTCTGAATACTGCCTGAGTTGTCGGGTGAACCATCAGAACGTAATCCATGTGGATTTCAAGGAAATTATAGCGTCTTGGCGACTGGTTGCCCGTACGGGGATAAATTTCAGCGTTAGTTACGGCTAAAAATCTTCTTTCTCTGTCGTTTAACAGGTCTGTGAGTTCTCTGTTTGTGTTTGTATATTTTGAAACATGCACAACCCCTTTAATGTCGTGGTCTGATGTCAAAATAGTAACCTCAATTGGAACTGTGTCGTTATTCTTAGCCATTTTTTATCCTCTTTTTCTAAAATAAGTATATAATATTTTTTTTCTCTTGTCTATAATTTAACGTTTTCTGAAACTTCCGCCGTAAACTTCATGGACATCTACAACCGAAACGAAGGCTTTGGGGTCGATTTCTTTTACCAAATCAAGCATTTTGGGTAATTCAATACGGGAAATTACGCAGTAGATAAGTTCTTTATTAAGTCCAGAATATCCGCCTACTCCTTCAAGATAAGTTACGCTAATATCAAGTTTTTCAATAAGAGCTTCCCCGATTTGAGCCGACATATCGCTGATAATTCGCACCGATTTTGAACTGTTAAAGCCTTCCATTACACTGTCAATTACTTTTGAACCGATAAAGTAGGTCAAAACCGAATACATTGCGCTTTCCCAGCCGAATACCAAACCTGCAACAGCATAAATAAATACGTTTATAAACAGTATAAATTCTCCGACACTGAAACCGAATTTTCGTGAAACAATAAGTGAAAGCATTTCCGTACCGTCTAAAGAGGCTTCGCTTTTTAAAATTGTTCCCACGCCGACACCCAAAATTATACCCCCGAATACCGTTGCCAAAAGAAGGTCGTTTGTTGCGTGTATATCGTGAAAATAGTTTGTTGAAAGTGCAAGTATAATGTTTGCATAACATGTCAAAAGAACAAATCTTGTTCCCATTTTCTTCCATGCCATAAGGATAAACGGCAGGTTCAGGATTATAATGAGCAAACCTAAGTTGAGTTTAAAAACATTGCTCAAAATCATTGAAATACCGATTACTCCGCCGTCAATGATATCGTTTGGCGACAGGAACGAACCCAGTGCAAAACCTGTAATTATTGCCCCGAAGGTTATTAGAAATATTTTTCTTAAAATTTTTAAAACTTTGTTTTTATTCATTTTATTTTTCGTTTTTTTGTTTCTTTGTTATAAGTTTCTCAAGGCTGAACATTGTGCCTGCTGTTTCATCTTCGGATTTTTTTAATCCTAAGATATTTTCCAAATCGGACTTTAATGTAGGGATGTCATCGTATTTTTTCAATGCGCCGTCCATTGTAATGGAAACATCTCCTGTTTCTTCCGATACAACAAGGCATGCGGCATCTGTATTTTCAGTCATTCCGATAGCCGCCCTGTGACGCGTTCCGTATTTCCAACTGAGTTTTGGATCTTCAGTCAGCGGTAACAAAACACCAGCCGATATTATCTTATCCCCGTTAATTACTATAGCTCCGTCATGCAAAGGGGTATTAACGTGGAATATTGTCAAAATCAGTTCGGTTGAAACATCTGCATTAAGTATTGTTCCTACATCTTTAAAGGTATTGCTCAAATCCTTCTGAAATACTATTAGTGCACCGGTGTGGGTTTTGGATAAGTATTTTACTGCTTCTATGACTTCTTTTATAACGTCAACTGTTTTTCCTGCTTTGGCATTTTTACTGCCTGATAATAATTTGTTAATAAAACCTACCTGACCTAAGTACCCAAGCAGTTTGCGGAGTTCCGGCTGGAAAATTACGATTAAACTTAATGATACGAATAAGACAACCGAACGTAAAAACGCACCTATGATAGGCAAATCTATTGCAATCAGTATTTCGCTCAAAATCCAGATAAATACAAGTACAAACGCACCTTTTACAAATTTTTCGGACTGTGAGTTCTTGATAAATTTCTGGTATACCAGCATAAGTATCGATACTATAATCAGTACTTCAAAGACATTTTTTAAGTCAAATACGTCTTTAAGGCTTGTATGCCAACCTACTATTGCATTTTGCAGAACAGTTAAAATACTTTCCATATTATTTCCTCAACCTGTTAGGAATTACATCACATCTTATTAAATCATCTAAAGTTTCCCGTTTTACTATAACTTCTGATTCTCCGTTATTTACAAGCACCATTGCCGGTTTTTCCACCCTGTTATAATTTGAAGCCATTGAATAGTTGTATGCGCCTGTATTGTAAACACACAAAATATCGCCTTCTTCAAGTTTTGGCAGAGTAATATCCTCAATTAAAATGTCACCCGATTCACAGAAACGTCCGCCGATGGTTACTTTTTCCGTTTCATTTGTTTCTTTTTTGTTTGCAAGTTGTGCAAAATATTTTGCCTGATAGAGGCTTGGGCGGGGATTATCTGCCATTCCGCCGTCTATTGAAACATATTTTTTCCCTTTCGGCACTTGTTTTGAACTGCCTATTGTATATAAAGTTACGCCTGCCATGGAAATTATGCTTCTTCCGGGTTCTAAAAATATTGCAGGCGGTTCTATATTATATTTTTCAACTGCTTTATCAAGTGCGTTAATAATTATTTCGCCGATTTCATAGGTTGACGGAGGAACATCGTCATCGGTGTATTTTACTCCTAAACCTCCGCCGATATTGATTTCATCAAGTTTAAGGTTAAATTTTTCATCAAGTCTTGACAATTCTTTGCACAAAATATCTATTTCATCAGAATAAATACTTGTTTCAAAAATTTGTGAGCCGATATGCGCATGCAGACCGTGTAATTTCAAATTTGTATATTCATTGAGGATAAGTTCAACGGCTTCATCAATCTGGGTTAAATCAAACCCGAATTTTGAATCAAGATGTCCTGTCTGAATGTACTGATGTGTATGGCACTCAATCCCGGGGGTTATTCTCAAAAGAATATTAACCGTCTTATTTTTGCTTTCCGCAATGGTATTTAAAAGTGCAAGTTCATAAAAATTATCAACTGATATTCTGCCCACGCCCAAGTCTATTGCCAAATTGAGTTCGTCAAAAGATTTGTTGTTGCCGTTGAATAAAACCTTATTCATATCCGCACCGGCTTTGTAAACGGTGTAAATTTCTCCGCCTGAAACCGTATCAAATCCCAAATTTTCATCAGAAAGTATTGTACTTATTGCGCTTGTGCATAGTGCCTTTGATGCGTACATAATGTTTGTTTTGGGGTATTTTTCAAATGCTTTTTTATAATCTTTGCAGATGCTTCTTAAAGTATTCTCATCAATGACATATAACGGAGTTCCGTATTTTTCTGATAGTTCAACCAAATCACATCCGCCGATTTCGATGTTGCCCTGCGAATTTATTTTTGTTGTTAAAGGTTTTTGTGATTGATTTGCCGAATTTGTCATTATTCTCCATTCTTTCTCTTATGGGTAAGTGGCACGAAGTGCCTCAGGGGTTTATTTTATTTTATCATATTCATTTTTAAAAATATACACTTTTTTGCGTTTTAATAAGTGAAAAATTTGTCAAAATCCACATCATCAAAACTGCACAAAAGCAGGAATATATCGTCGTCATCAGGAAGTCTTTGGAAGTTGTACTGGTCAAAAGTCCAATATTTCGGGTTTATTCCTTTTACTATGGCTATATTTTTGTCTTTGAGGATGTTTAATTTTTTCTTGACTGTTTCGATCGGAATATTGACTCGTTTAGACAGTTCAACTGCAGTTATACCGTCTTTTGACGAGTATTTTTCTGGAGTTAAAAACATCAGTTCAAGTCCGACCGCTTTTAGTTCTTTATCCTCATTTTCCAATGACGCATAGTATTCCATATTCATATTTTAAAGAAAATCGTAAATATAGTATATCCCTTATTTATAGGATTTTATTATTTATAGGAACTAAATTATACCTGAGTTTTATGCTCCAAAATTTTTAATATTTTTATCATTTTATCAATGCCGGTTGCATTTCTTATTGTTTTATACCAAAAACTTATTTTTTCTTTTGAAAACGGAATTGAATATGCAACGGTATTGTTATTTCTGTTTTTCATGCGGACAATAAATTGACCTTTTGAAAAGTTTCTTTTTACGCTGAACGGACCAATATAAGCTTGTTTGGTTGTTGGATTATATAACTGATATCCGTCTGAATTTATGTCAAGATGCCATGAGAAAGTTTCGCAAGACTGCTTTGCTTCGTTAAAAATTTCAAGAGATTTTAAACCTTCTTTTTGAAGCCGTTCCATACCTCCGTTATTTAGACGTATACAGCCAAAATTTAATGTCTGATTACTCTTATTGATTTGCATTTTTATTGCTCCTTTTATTTGTATAAAAACTATAAAAATATTTTTTGCGTATTTGTGATAACATGATTTGGTATATTAAATAAGAAAGGACAAATATGTTGACTAAGAGTTCAAGTTTGACTGCTGAATTTTTCGGAACGGATTTCAGCGCATACACATCAAAAGTTTCAGAATTTGTAAACGAATTTTCATCTCGTGCAAATAAGCAGGGACAGTTTTTAAACTGGGTAGATTTACCGTCAAAACAGGCGCAAAGAATTGATGATATTTATTCAATGGTATCGGCTCTCAAAAGCGCAACGGGTGCTAAAACGTTGAGCGTTATGGGTATCGGCGGTTCAAAGCACACTGTTGAACACATGTTATCAATTAACGGCTTGAATATTAACAGAACTGATATTGAATTTTATTCAGATATTGATTCATCAAGCTGGGAAAGATTTTTATACCGTTTAGGCGGAGATGTTACAAGTTCAAATTACCTTATAGCATCAAAATCCGGCTCAACTTTTGAAACAAAAGACGGTTTTTTGAGAATTTTAAACAGACTCATTGAAGCATACAAATCACAGGGCAAATCTGAAGATGAAGCAAAAGTTTTGGCTAATAAACACTTTATTGCGGTAACGGATGCTAACGCAGAAAAATCAGAATTGCGCAGAACATCAAACGAAAATAACTGGATAGGCGACTTATTCATTCACGATGATGTCGGCGGAAGATTCAGCGCATTCGATGACCACGCACTCTTCACTCTTGCTTATGCAGGGATGAGAAAAGAAGATATGCTTGCTATGTTAAATTCTGCTCAAACGGTTTCAAGTGAATCTTTGAGTGCTGATTTAGAAATTAATGACGCATTAAAAGAAGGTATTTTCTGGGCTGATGCCAAATCAAAAGGTATTGACGCCTCGGTCCATCAGTATATGGGTGCAATATTTGAAAACACTGTATATTGGCATGCTCAAATGCAGAACGAATCTGTTAAAGATACGTTAAAACAGGTTGCAAAAGTTCCTGATGCTATGCACCACAGCGCAGAAGCGCACTTCAATCCTGCAAACAAACTTGTTTTTGCACTCACTGTTCCCGTTGATAAGGGTGAATGTAAAGAAAACTCCGAAAGTTATATTGACGCTTTAACAAAATCATACTCGGTAACGGGTTCATTATTTGTTGAAAGAGTTGAAACAAAAGGGATGGGCTTAACTCCTGAAGCAGCAGGAAGATTAACTCAGTTAAGAGCATTTGCAACGGTTTACCAGGAAATCGTAACAAGAATAATGAACGGTTCAGGCTTCCCTGAAGTTCTTGATTCAGTTCTTCAACCGCACGTTGAATTTTACAAAAAGAATTTAAAAGGCGGAGTAGTAGTTCCGGGCAGAATTTCCAAGTAATTAAAATACGTGAATAAACATACGGGGCAACCTATTCAAAGGTTGCCCCGTATTATTTGTAACAAAATCTTAACATTAAACAAAAATTATTAAAGTTCTTGTGGAAGTGAGCCGATAAATATCATGTAACTAAAACATAATAAATTTCCTCCTTTTCCCCTACTACAAATAACGGAACCTCCACAGGTTCCTTTTTTATTGCTCATAATATTATTAAAATCAGATTTACGAAATGGTATAAACTTTTTTATAGTAAAGAATACTGCCCAAAACAGCAAGTGTTAAATCAGGCACCCATGCGGCAAGTGAAGGCGGTATTGTACCTGCTTCGCCCATGGAAATAGACAATGCCCTTAATACATAGAATGCGAATATAATCAAAATTGTGAATAGGAATCCTCTGTTATAACGTACTCTTGGCGGGGTAATCGCAAGCGGTACGCCTATCAGAACAAAAACTATTGTTGCAAGCGGAAGTGCAAGTTTATCGTAGAGTTGAACGGTCAAAGCCCTTTTGTTTTCGTCAGTTATATCTTTTTGGGTAGTAAGATACTTTGATAATTTAACAAAATTCATTTCGCTTGCAATATTTTCATCAATATTTTTTGACATATCAAAGCCAAACTTGATGGTTGAAGTATCAAACAGGGTAGTATTCAACACCTGTCCGTTTTTATCAATGGTATAAATTGCACCTTTATCAAACACCCAGCCTTTTGGCGATGTTTTGCCTTCTCTTGCCTGCAAAACCTGAATAGTATCCTTTTTGGAATTATCAAGCACAGTGACATTGTATAGAGTTCTGTTACTGCATTTACCTACATAAAAAAGCCGTCTCAGATACGAACCTGAGCCGAGTTCTTTGAATACGAAATTTTCTTTTCCGTCAGGGATATTTTTTTGCCCCAAAGACCATAATGCCAAATCTTTTGATGTTTTTCTCATAATCGGTGCAACATTTTCGTTAATGGCAAAGGTCAAAAGTGCCATAATTACCGAAAAAATAAAAATAGGTTTTGCAATACGGTTTAAGCCGATACCGCATGAACGCATGACGGTGATTTCGGAGGACAGGCTCAATTTGTTCAAAACCATTACTGTTGAAAGTAAAACGCCCATCGGAATTGACAGTACGATAACTGCAGGCAGGTTTAATAAAATCATTATCAGTGCAATTTTAAACGGTATCCCGAACTGTGAAATTTGTTTAATAAGTGTAATAAAAGTGTCTGATGCAAAAATAATTGTCGTAAAAACAAAAACTCCCATCAAAAACATCATTATAATCTGCTTTAACAGGTATTTATCCAAAACTTTCGTTTTGTTATACTTCTCTTTTAACTGTTCCAAAATCTTTGCCGACATAAGTTGATTTTAATCTAAAAAAATATTTTTATCAAATAAATTCAAATGTAAATAACATGCACATAGTTTTTTCTTATTGTATAATAAATTCGTAGTATGGCTTTGCCGATATCAGATAACGGAGAGTAAATATGGAAACATTAATTGCATCAGAGGGTTTAATTACAAAAATCATAGGGCCTGTAATTGACGTGGAATTTCCTGACGGAAATCTTCCGAAAATTTACACGGCGCTAAATATTTATAACGATAAAGGTGAAAAAATTGTTGCCGAAGTTGAACAAATGCTTGGTTCTAATAAAGTGAGAACGGTAGCAATGTCCTCAACCGACGGTTTAAGACGCGGTATGAAGGTTATAAACACAAATGAGCCGATTAAAATTCCTGTCGGTGACGCAATTTTAGGCAGAATTTTAAATGTAACGGGAGAAGCGGTTGACAATGCCGGTCCTGTAGAAACCGATACATATTTGCCTATTCACAGGGATGCACCTTCTCTTGTGGACCAGAATACCGATGTTGAAATTCTTGAAACCGGTATTAAAGCCATCGACCTTTTACAGCCTTATCAAAAGGGTGGGAAAATTGGGTTATTCGGCGGCGCAGGTGTTGGTAAAACAGTTTTGATTCAGGAACTTATACACAACATTGCAATGGCGCACAACGGTGTTTCGGTTTTCGGAGGTGTCGGTGAAAGAACCCGTGAAGGAAACGATTTGTGGAATGAATTTAAAGAAAGCGGAGTTATAAATAAAGTCGGTCTGATTTACGGACAGATGAACGAACCGCCCGGAGCAAGAATGAGAGTCGGTTTATCCGCTCTGACGGCAGCCGAATACTTTAGGGATTATTCAAAACAGGACGTTTTGTTATTTATTGATAACATTTTCAGATTTACTCAGGCAGGTTCTGAGGTTTCGGCTCTGTTGGGCCGTATGCCGTCTGCCGTTGGTTATCAGCCGACTTTGGCAACAGAAATGGGTGAATTGCAGGAGAGAATTACGTCAACAAAAGACGGCTCAATTACCTCTGTTCAGGCAATTTACGTTCCTGCAGATGACTTGACAGACCCTGCTCCTGCAACAACATTTTCTCATTTGGATGCTTCAACTGTTCTTTCAAGAGATATCGCATCTTTGGGTATTTATCCTGCGGTTGATCCTTTGGAATCAAATTCAAGGGCATTAGATCCGAATATTGTCGGTGAAGAACACTATGAAGTTACAAGAAAAGTTCTTGAAATTTTGCAAAAGTATAAAGATTTGCAGGATTTGATTGCTATTTTGGGTATGGATGAATTATCGGAAGAAGATAAAGAAACCGTAAACAGGGCAAGAAAAATCCAGAAATTCTTATCTCAGCCTTTCTTTGTTGCAGAGCAGTTCAGCGGTAACAAAGGAAAATATGTTAAGATTGACGAAACCGTAAGAGGCTTTAAAGGTATTATTGAGGGTAAATATGACGATTTGCCCGAACAGGCATTCTATATGGTCGGTACCATTGAAGAAGCGGTTGAAAAAGCCAAAGGAATGGAAGAATAGTGCATTTAAAAATAATTACACAGGAAAGAGTCGTATTTGATAATGATGTTGATGAAATCTACACAAGAGGTGTGGATGGTGAATTTGGCATCTTAAAAGGTCATGTTCCTGTAATGTCTGCCTTGGATATTGGAGTTACAAGAGTAAAAATCGGCGGAGAAACTAAGGCTTTCACTACGATGGGCGGAGTTTTGCAGTTTAAAGACGAAGAATGTCTGATATTGACAACACTTGCAGAGGCAGGAGAAGAAATTGATGAAATGCGCGCAAGAGAATCTTTGGACAGAGGGCGCAGAATGTTAAAAGAAGCAAATGCGCAGATAGATGCAAAACGTATTGAAGCGTCTATCGCAAGAGCCAAAGCAAGATTAAAAGCAAAATTCACTGATGCCGATGCTTAGAAAGACAGTAAAAAAAGATAAGGAGCAAAAATGCACCTTATCTTTTTTTTAGTGTATCAAATTGATAAACCGGTAATTCTAAAATTTTATATATTTTGCACCCAGATAAATGCCAACCGGTCCGAATATTGAGCCTAACCCTGCTCCGACAGGATTATTTTTTACTGCTTTTACGTAATGTTTTACTCCTTTTTTTACAACTTGCGGATTTTCATCTGCTTTTTTCCCAATAATGTAACCGCCAGGTCCGCCCAATAATCCTCCAATAACTCGTCCTAAAATCCCCATAATGTTTCTCCTTTTTTTTATATTATTTCCCTATGTATATATAAAGTATATTTGTTTTAAATAATTGCTATATTTTACCAGTATTGTTAACAAAAATTAACAAAGCCGAAAAATGCACCGTATATCGTGCTTCTCCGACTTTGTTCGTATCTTTTGTATTCTTAATTTAGTTTACACTTGTGCTTTTCTTTTTCTTATTTTTTCAAATATGAAAAGAATTGTACAAATCACAACGCAAATAACAGTTGCTATCATCCAGAATGATATTGCACCGTTCCATCCGAATTTATCAACAAAGAACCCTGTTCCGCTTGCAGAGAGTGCTGCTCCGACATAGCCAAAGATTCCCGTAAATCCGATAGATGCCGAAGCGACACGCTTTGAACTGCTTTCAACCGCACAAAGTCCGCCGATTAACATCTGAGGACCTGCGGTGAATACCCCTATCATTGCGGCATAGACATAATCCAAAACTTCAAATAACGGTTTGCCTGACGGATTTGTTGCAAATAAGAACAAACTTAAAATTAACATGCACAAAAATGCAATGTTGACAGGTGTTCTGTTGCCTTTGCAAAGTTTATCCGAAATTACCCCTGCCATAATTGCCCCTGCAGAGCCGACAAGTGCCAGTGTACTCAATTTTGCGCTCGCAATAGGCAGAGTGTTCTTTTTGACCTCTACAAGATACTTAACAAGCCAGTCCTCCGTGCCGAAACGTATTATATAAACGAAGGTATAAGCGATTGCAAGCATCCAGATAATCGGGTTGCAAAGAATATGCTTTTTGAAAATCTGAACATAAGAAACATCAGCCTGTTCATCTTTTTCCGCTTCTTTAACCGGTTCGTTATTATATTTTTCAATATCAGGCAACCCCAAAGACTGAGGTTTATCTCTTAATCTATTGAACAACCATGCACCAGTAATCAGGCAGATAATCGCAGGAACATAGAATGCTGCCATCCACCCGAAACGGTCAATAACCAAACCTGACAAGGCAACTGATGCAAACACCCCGATTTGGTGAGAAGTTGACCAAATTGACCATTTTGTTCCTCTTTCGGAGTTTGAAAACCAGTATGAAAGGCTTTTTGCAACAGGCGGAAATCCGCATGACTGAAACCATCCGTTTGCGCCCCAAAAGAAGGATAAAAGCCACAACAAGATTGTTGCTGAAGGCAGTCCGAAGAAACTTATATGCCCCGGTGTTACAAATATTGCGCTCAATACAAAGCAGAAGTTACAAATTGCAGACAAAATAAGAGCCGTCGGCAAAAATGTTCTTACGTTTGATTTATCCGCAATAACGCCGTTTACAAATTTCCCTATGCCATAGGTTACATACAAAGTTGAACCCAAAATACCCAGCTGAGTGTTTGAAAGGTGGAGTGCCTCACCCATTGACGGCAGGGCGACTGCTATATTTTTTCTGCAAAGATGGAAAACTACATAAGCGATAAAACTTGAATAAAAAATTCTCCATCTCCAGTGTTTATACATTGAAGCGACTTTTTGTTCGTCTTTTACAGGTTCTATAGCAGGAGGTTCTGCAAAGAAAGCCCCTAATCTTTTTAACATTTACTTCTCCTTTTACCCTTTCTACCCATTTTTAGGGGTAGTCCGCGAAGCGGAAAGGGGTTATTGTTTATTATTTTTAACTATCTGCACATTTCGTGTTTCTGTGAGTTCGGTTCTTGCATTTTTCAGAATTTCTTTTTTATCGTCATCAAGACTGTGTCCGTTTGCAAGCCTGTCCACAAATCCGGTATTAAGCCTTGCGGCTTTTGACAAAGCACCGATTTCTTCCAAAACAGGTTTTATTGTATCAAAATCATACCCGAAAGACTGTTTTGAATTATATATGAGCAGGTCGCCTTCTTCTGAAGTTAAAGGTTTTCCGCCCAAATCAAAGTACAATTTGAATACCGATTTTAAATCCTGTAATTCCGATTGCAAAGTGGTTACGGTATTTTGAATTCTTAAAAATCTCTCAAAAAGATATTCGACATTTTCAAGTTCTTTATTTGCCCAGTCATATCTTTGCAGATAGAGTTTTTTAAGTTTCGGATAAGCAAGCGCAAGTCCCATCGTATCGCCCATTGCTCTGTGGTGGTCTTTTAGTTCAACCTTGAATTTTTCCGTCAGAGCATTAAGTCCGTGAGCGTCTAAATCGGGATAGATTTCTTTAAACATCTGCTGGGTGTCGATTCTTTCGTTCTCAATTTCTTTACCTGTTACTCTTTTTGAGGCTTCGTTTATGAAGCAATAGTCAAAGATGGCATTGTGTGCAACCATCGGATAATCGCCCATAAATTCAAGAATTTCAGGCATAATTT
>Ga0256405_10006182_pt1 | contig 19535 bp, 17 predicted proteins | sample RumenRJG_02DNA_FD_189096 | JGI IMG/M metagenome (GOLD analysis project Ga0256405, IMG submission 189096) | Bovine rumen microbial communities from Lethbridge, Alberta, Canada - RJG_02 | ecosystem: Host-associated > Mammals > Digestive system > Stomach > Rumen | place: Canada: Alberta... | reverse complement strand
CGGATACCTGATAAGATACTTGCGCTCGATCTCCATCGGTTCAGGTTCTCCGAGAAATGAAGAGATCTCCGACAGCAGGCGCTCCAGTTTCTTCTGAAAATCCGTCGCGTTGTCGATGATCCGCAGGTGCGGATGACCGGTCCATGCCGCGATCAGCTTATCATCCAGTTCGCGCGCCTGCTCCACACTCTCCGTGCGGGCGGCATTGTTCGAAAGGGTGTAGGCGTCCTCCGCCCCGCGCGCTGCAGTGACAAGATGAAAGACTGCGTCATAGCTGTCGCGCAGACTGACTTCATCCACATGAAGCGCGTCCAGCACCTGTGCCCATTCCTCGTCATCCATGTATGCACGGTTATCCAGGGCTCCCCGGTCGCAGACGATCAGTATACGGTCTGCCGGCATTGTCTGAGCCGCTTTCAGGAAGATGTCCTCCTTTACCAGCTGCAGACGGACCTGCCCCTTCTGGTAATCTATGTTGGAGCCGCAGGTCCACGGTGCGACGCCTCCTGAGATCAGCTCTGTCGCAGTTTCCGGTACAAACAGGACCCGGTATCCTTTTTTGGTAAATGAATTCTGTATCCAGCTGAGTGCTGTTGTTTTACCGGCACACGGACCGCCGGTTATGACAATCTTGCGGATTTCCATCAAGAGACTCCTTATCTTTCCGTTAACATCTGTTCAGCAATTAATCTCCGGATAATTCATTATAACATGCCTGCACATCTTCATGTCTCAAAACAGGTTTTCTTTTACAGGAAAGTATCCGGTCAGGATCCGGCGCTGTCATACAAAAAAGATATGGCAGCGCCAATAAAACGTGTATTTTACTATAGCCGGAAAACGAGCTATACCGTAATCAGAAAGAAACACGAAGACCTCAACACAAAGAAAAAGAATAATAAAAGGAGGGATTCATTATGAAGAAGATCAGCGTTTTTTTCCACTGCCTGTACGAAACCTATGCCCACAGGGTTTGAGATAATCTGACAAACATCGTTCAGGTAAGACAATTATATTTTAAGTAAGAGTATACTCCGGAAGAGAGTGGATAAAGGTGCCATCCGCTCTCTTCCGGAGCTTTTTGTCCTTCCTGAAAATAAAGCCCTTTGGTCTTTCCGAAAATAATCACTTTCGGTCTTTCTGAAAATGAAACTTTCCGCCCGGCCGCCGGGTTCAGTCCGCAAAGATCAGTTTTATCTTGTTCTTCAGAAAACCATAGTCAATGTTTTCATGCTGCCGGTCTGTGATCAGTCCGCGTATTGCGCCGTCTTCGATCCCGTATATCTTCGACATATATCTGCGGTTGAATTTCGTATAGTCTGCAAGAACGAAAGTCCTCCGTGAACTGGTGCAGATACTGCGCTTGATCGCTGCTTCCTGCAGACTGTCTACAGAAAACCCGAACTGTCTGTCGATACCATTCACGCCGATAAATCCTTTGTCCGCATGCAGGTCACTGATCTGGCCGGTCGCAATAGGCCCTTCCGCCGCTCCGATATTGAGATTCATCTCTCCGCCGACCGTGATCACCCTTATTCCGCCTGCCATAAGAGTCTGCGCAGTAAATACAGACGTCGTGATCACGGTAAGGCCGGTCAGCCCTGCGTCGGCAAGGACCGAGGCAAAGACCTGGCCTGTAGTGGACGCATCCAGCATTATGGTATCGCCGTTCTCCACCAGCGAAAGCGCTTTTTTCCCGATTGCGTATTTTTCTTCTCTGCAGCGGTCTGTCAGTGTCTGAAAATGATCTTCCTGCGCGGATTTATATCTCGGAACTGCGCCGCCGTGCATCCTCTGGATAGAAGCGCTTTTTTCCAGTTCATTCAGGTCTTTTCTTACGGTTACACTCGAAACCTGAAACTTATCGCTCAGTTCCTGGACCGTAACCGAACCATGCTCCAGAATATATGCTTCTATCAGTTTCTGCCTTTCTGTTGTAAACATGACCTTCCCACCCTTCTTTCGTTTGCTTTTGCAAGGTCGTTTATACAAAACCAGATTACTCCAAATCCCCTATAATGTCAACAACTTAAGCGTTTTCATTTTATTATTTATGTTTACGTTTTCTTGTTTTTGATATTGACGAGCCCCACTGCTGATGCTATTATGTTTATATCAGGAATCCTGGGTGAACCGGTTTTCTGAGACTGACATCACAGATAGCGCTGAGCCTTCAAGGAGAGCAAGAATATGATAACAAATCTTTGTAATTCTGATACTGTCTCCCGGGATTTTACCGATGCAATGGCTGCTATTCATTCTGACCGCGTCGCCTGTGTACCCGGCTCCTTCAACAACCGGGCTCTGGTACACATCCCGCTCGACAGCAGCAGGGTCAACCTGATCGTCAGTGCCGGCGGCTTCGGAGCTCCGTTCCCGGACTCCATGGTTACCTGCGACGGCATGGCAGATGCCAGCGTGATCGGAGGCAAGTTTGCCGCACCGAGCGCATATGATATCTATGAAGCCGCGAAATATATCAATTCTGATAAAGGCTATCTCCTCATCTACAACAATTTCATGGGCGACTGCCTCAACAATGATCTTGCAAAAGAACTGATGGAGATCGATGGCCTGAAGAGCACTCTGATTCCGTACAATGATGACTGCCTCTCGGTAGATCCGACTGCGCCGCGTGAAGAGCGGACCGGCCTGCTGGGACAGCATTTCGGCATCCGCATCGCTGCCCTGATGGCACGCGAAGGCGCGGATCTTGAAACACTTACCTCTGTTATCAACACAGTCCGCAGCCGGACGTCCAGCATGAATGTCTCCTTCGACGAGGAGAACCGCCTGATCGAGCTCGGGCGCGGGATCTCCGGAGAACCTGCCCGTGTTATTTACTCCGACCAGTTCTCCCTGGACTATGCTGCCGAGAAAGTATATGAGTTCCTTCTGAAGGATCTTTCCCCGAAGGAAGATGAGACCATCTATATGCTGGTCAACCGTCCGTTCAATGCGAATTACGAAGATACTTACATCTTCGCCAACGCAATGCTGAAGTACTCACAGAATCGCATACCGATCCGCCGCGTGTCTCCGGGCAATTACAGCCGTCATTACAACTATTACGGCTTCGGAGTCTCCATGCTGTGCTGCCCGAACGACCTGACAAAATATCTGCAGGAACAGTGCTGTACGACCGCATATATATTCTGACACTGTCAGAAGGCGAACTGCCGCTTGACTTACGGAGGTGAACGGAAATGAATACAATAACAACCGCACAGCTTCAGGAGGCGCTGCTTCATGTCTGTGATGTGATCATCGACGCGGAAGGCATGCTGACCGAGCTGGATACCATCATCGGAGACGGCGATCACGGTATCGGAATGAAGACCGGATTCTCCGCTCTTCGCACCCTTCTGCAGGGGCAGCAGTTCTCTGACACATTCACGCTTCTGAAAGAATCCGGCCTGATGCTGATCAAGGTCATGGGCGGCACATCAGGTGTGATCTTCGGGACCATGTTTATCGGCGGATTAAGCGCTGTGAAGGACAAAGATCCCATCACGGTGCAGGACTTTGCCGAATATATCGATCTTGGCACAAAAGCAATCTCTGTCCGCGGCAAAGTTGACCGCGGCGCCAAGACCATGTATGACGCTCTTGCCGAGGCGAGGGACTCCCTGCTGAAAGCTGCCGCTGAAAATGCAGATGTGCATGCATTTTTCCTTGCAGGTGCCGAAGGCGCAGAGCGCGGAGCAGAAGCGACCAAACCCATGCAGTCCCGCATGGGACGCTCCAAGAACTTCCGGGACCGCACAGTCGGACATCCTGACTCCGGCGCAGTTTCGACCAGCCTGATCTTCCGGGCACTTTCAGATTATTTCAGCTGATTCTTTCCCGAAACAGACCTGTTTCTGTATACAGGCAGTAAGGGAATGATCTTATATCACTCATTTACACCAGAAAGGAGAACCAACATGTCACTTGTACCCGTAAAAGATATCCTTCAGATGGCTTCAGACAAAAACACTTCCGTTATCGCATTTAACTGCATCGACTACAATACTATCTACTCCGTATGCCACGCAGCAGAGAATGTAAACAAGCCGGTTCTTGTTATGCTGTATCCGGAACATCACACCCTGAACAGATGGATCGATCCGGAAGGATTCGCAGCTGCAGTCAAGGATGTCGCAGCTACCGTTAAGACTCCGGTCGCAATGCACCTGGATCACTGCTATGACTTCAATTACATCATCCGCGCAATCCGCGCAGGATTCTCCTGCGTCATGTATGACGGATCCATGCTTCCGGTCGAAGAGAACATCGCCAACACCAGAAAGGTCGTTGATGTCGCCAATGCATTCGGCGTTGCAGTTGAGGCAGAGCTTGGCCACGTAGGTATGGCTGCACAGTCTGATCAGGGCAACCTGGATCTGTACACCCAGCCGGAAGTTGCTGCAGACTTCATCGAGCGCAGCGGATGCACCTCTCTGGCAGTAGCAATCGGCAGCGCGCATGGTTTCTACAAGGAGACCCCGCATCTGCAGATTGGCCGTCTGGCTGAGATCAACGCTGCAACGGATGCTCCGCTCGTACTTCACGGCGGCAGCGGAATCCCGGATGATCAGCTGGCAGAAGCATTCACCAACGGCATCAACAAGTTCAACGTAGGAACCGAGTTCCTGGATCTGTATCTCAAGACCATGGGCGAATACACCAGCCAGAACAAGGGATGGATCCTTGACTTCCCGACCTATCTGCAGGGCGTCCTGATGAACTACCTTGAGAAGAAGATGGAGCTGAGCAAGTTCTGATCTGTTCTCAGAAGAAAGAACTGATATAAGACATCTAAGGGCCGCATCCCGGAGACATCTCCGGAGATGCGGCCCTTTATTCTTCCCTAATCCATCTGCGCAAAGCATACAGCTGCTTTATCTGCCAGACTACAGTCTGCCATAGTATGTGCAGCGCAGCTTTGAGCAGTACCAGACAGCCACAAAACAGCCGGTTCCATGAATTACATGGAACCGGCTGTCTGACTGTAACGCCTGATACTTACTTACAGATATCCTTCCTGTATCGGATGCATACCCGGCATCATTACTTGATAACCAGGTTCCTGTCTCCGTTGTCGGAGTTCAGGATAACTGCGACGATCAGGATGATACCGATGATGATGTTCTGCCACAGCGGGTTGACGCTCAGGATATTCAGTCCGGAAGTCACTGCTGTGATGGTGATAACGCCGCACAGTGTACGGGTAACGGAACCGAATCCGCCTGCCATTGCCGTGCCGCCCAGAGCGACTGCTGCCAGTGAGGACAGCTGCAGAGTAGAACCGACAGTCGGGTTAGCTGCTCTGAGCTTGTAGGCGTACATGATACCCGCAAGGCCGCAGCAAAGGCCGCTGACTGCAAATGCGGAGATCTGCGCTGAGTCAATGTTAACGCCTGCAACTCTTGCCGCCTGTGCGTTCGCGCCGACCGAGTAGATCGCGCGGCCGTTCTTCGTGTACTGCTGGAACACAAACAGCGCCGCGAGACCGATCAGGGAGAACCAGAATGTCGCCGGGATCCCGAGGATCGGATAGGTCATCCATGCCGTGACATCTCTCATCGTCATAGGAACGATTACAGAGCCGTCCGGGCACAGTGACAGCGCGATATAATTCCAGAAGTTCTGGGTGCAGAGCGTAACGATGAAGGACGGCAGTTTCAGTTTGGTTGTGATAATGCCGTTCAGGGTACCCATGCACAGACCGGCCAGTGCGACAAGGATGATGATCCAGTTGCCTACCTTGGGAAGATAGAGTCCGGTCAGAACGCAGGTTGCAGAGACCATATAACCCGCACCAAGGTCGATGCCGCCGGTAAAGATGACGAAGGTCAGACCGCAGGCCATGATCAGTCTCGGCGCAATCTCGCCGCACATATTCTGGATCGAATAAAGGCTGATAAAGTTCGGCTGCAGGATCGTGAAGATCGCGAAAACGACCACGATGCTGAGCAGATACATGTACTTGCTTATACTCTGAAATGAAAACTTACTTTTTTCTGCTGCCATGATAACCTCCCGCCTTTACATCATTGTCTGGACGATGTCCATCTGTGTCGGCTTGTTTCCGACAGGGCAGTCAAACTCGGCGGTTACGAGTCCATCCTTCAGGACGATGATGCGGCTGGAAAGGCCGATGCACTCATCCAGCGTATCACCGATCACGATGATTGAATTGCCTGCTTCTGTCATTTCGCGGATCAGAGTGTAGATCTCCTCCTTGGAGCCCACGTCCACGCCTCGGGTCGGATGGTTCAGGATCAGCACCGGGCAGTTACTCTCAAGAGCGCGCGCGAAGATGACCTTCTGCGCATTACCGCCGGACAGCTGGTTGATGTGCTGCTTGATGCCCACGCACTTCACGCCGGCCTTTTTGACCCACTCATTAGCAATGCCCTCTGTCTTCTTGCCGGAAAGGATAAATCCATTCTGCAGTGCTTCCATATGAGAGATTACTATGTTGTTCTCGATGGAAAGAATACCGATCATACCTTCGTCGCGGCGCTCCTTCGGAACCGACAGGATTCCGGCGTGCCGCGCCTGGTAAGGATTCTTGAATGTTCTCTCTTTCCCTCCGATGATGACCTTGCCGGAAGTCGGCTCGACATCACCGATCAGAACAGCGCAGACGTCTTCCTTGCCGGAGCCTTCCACGCCGCACAGGCCAAGCACTTCGCCCTTGTGCAGGTCGAAGGATACATGGTTGAAAGCACCGAATACGCTCAGGTCCTTGACCTGCAGCACGACCTCGTCCGTTGCGACTGTCTGCCGGTTCTCAATATAGAACTCACCGGTTGCCACACGGCCGACCATGCGCTCGTACAGGATATTGGTATCCGCACCCTCTGTCGGGAATACACCGGTCTCCTCTCCATCTTTAAAGACATAGATCCGGTCGGTGATCTCCAGGACCTCATCCAGTCTGTGGGAAATGAAGATGACGGCGTTGCCGGCTTCCTTCATCTTGCGGACCTGCTCAAACAGAGCCTTGATCTCATCATCAGAAAGGACCGTAGTCGGCTCATCCAGAAGGATAATCGCATGTCCGTTTGCCGTCTCGGTAACAACATCGAGAACCTTGGCGATCTCGACCATCTGCCTCATTGCAAAGTCGATATCACGGACTTTCTTCGTTACGTCCAGATCGATACCGATACGCTCCAGCGCCTTTTTCGCGTCCGCATTCATCTTCGCCCAGTTAACGAAGCCAAGCGTAGCGTACTTCTTCTCTCGTCCGAGATAGATATTCTGGGAGATCGTCAGGTTCGCAACCAGAGACTGCTCCTGGAACACCATGCCGATCCCGTGCTTATTTGCCTCAAGAATCGAGTTCACGGAATACGGCTGTCCCTGCAGTTCCATGGATCCCATGGATGGTTTGGTGACGCCTGCGATCAGTTTCATCAGTGTTGACTTACCTGCGCCGTTCTCGCCGATCAGGCCTATGACCTCACCGCTGTAGATTTCCATATCAATGTCGCGGAGAACGGTATTCAGTCCGTAGGTTTTGCCTACGCCATTCGCTTTAAATAACAGTTGTCCTGCCATATTCTCCTCCCGTCTTATTTGGAAATCGTCTTACGCGTACGCTCGATGGTAAGCGTGACGGCAACAATGATAATGACACCCTGGATAACGCCGCGCAGATATGTGTCTACGCCCATCAGTGTCAGCCAGTTTGTAAGCTCTGTATAGACCAGAACACCGACGAAAGCACTGAGTGCGCCGCCCTTGCCGCCATACAGCGAGCCGCCGCCGAGGACGATAGCTGTTACGACAGGGAACATCTGATTCAGGCCGATACTGGACTGGCCCAGTTTCAGGCGGATACACATAAGAATACCGGCGGCACTCGCCATCAGTGCGGAGAGTGCAAACACCTTGATCTTGGTCAGCGTAACATTGATTCCGGTAGATGCTGCAGCTGTCTCATTATCGCCGATCGCATAAACAGCACGTCCGAATGCTGTGAAATTCAAAATGATCGCTCCGATCGCAAAGATCGCAAAGGACATCAGTGTCAGGTACGGAATTCCGAACAGACGTCCCTGGGAGATCGTTACAAAAGCCGGCTCTGTTACCGCGATCGGCGTGGAATTATAAACCAGAACTGCAACGCCGGTCATAACCTGACCTACTGCGTATGTAGTGATGAATGACGCGATCCTTCCCTTCGTATGGATAAAGCCTGTAAGAGCACCCACACAGGTACAGATCACAAGAACGATAAGGATACCGAAGATTCCGAAATTATTACTGTTGGTTCTGTTCTGTACAAGAAACGCCGTAAATGATCCGGCAAAGCCCATAACACCTTCAATAGAAAGATCGATGCTTCCGAGAAGGAGGACAAACATCAGGCTGACCGAGATTACAAGCGGGATAGACATCTGGTACAGAATGTTGACCAGGTTCCTTGCGCTGAAGAAATTCTTCTGGGTGATCGCACCGATTGCTGTCATGACAACCAGAAGAATGATCGGCATCATACGTCTGATGCGGTCCTTTTTCGCATTATCTTTGACCTTCTCGGCAAACTGTTCACCGACAGATAACGTCTCCATGGACGCTTCCCATTTATTATTCATATTCTGTCCTCGCATGCGGACCTGTGTTCAGACAGCTCCGGCCAGGCGCCTTACCGGCGCATACCCACCGTGCTGCCTGTCTGCAGTTCCGTTACAGTCATCATATCTCAAATGTGGGCTTGCCTGACGGCAAGCCCGCATCCTTCAGACCGCCTCAGCCCGAGGCAGGTCCTTATCTGTATCCTGTTTTTCTGTCCTGATTATTTGGACGGATCCTGATAGTGGTCTACTGTGAATCCAAGATCGAAGTAGTCATAACCCGGGTTGCCGTTTACGATCCAGCCTTCATAGATCTCGTCAACGTTCTCAGAGGTAACAAGCTGGGTGCCTGCGAAGATCAGTCTCTCATCATCCGGGATGGTGGTCGGATCCAGCATGCCGCATGCTGCCTGGATTGCATAAGCTGCGCCGTAGCCGGCGATGTTGTATGCGTCGTTCAGGATGGTAGCGGTCATGGTGCCTGCCTGGATTGCTTCCAGAGCTGCCTTGGTTCCGTCGCAGCCAACGATCGGAAGGGAAACGCCTGCGTTTGCCATAGCCTCGATTGCGCCGAGAGCCATTGCATCACCAGAGGTGAAGATACCCTTCAGATCCGGATACTGAACCAGCCAGGTCTCGGTCAGAGCCATAGCCTGTGCCTGATCCCAGGAAGCGGTCTGGCTGTCAACAACCTCGACATCCGGATAATCTTCCTTAGCAGCCTCGAATGCTGCGTGACGGTTGGTAGCAGAGTCATCACCAAGGAGGCCGGTGATCTCAACGACCTGGCCTTCGCCGCCGATCGCATCCATCAGAGCGCCTGCAGTCTTAGCGCCGTTTGCAAGGTCATCCAGCATCAGAGAAACTACGAAATGCGGATAATCCTTCGGGAACAGTCCTTCAGCTCTGTGAGCAAGGATTGTTACATAGTTTCCGGACTCTTCGCAGAGCTCAGCGATGCTTGCTGTGTTAGCAGTGGTAGCCGGGTCAACAACGAAGCAGGCCTTGTCGCCATACTGAGCGATGAAATCCTTCATGCCCTGAAGCTGCACGTTCGGGTCAGCGTTGCAGGTAAGAACCTCTGCTTCTACGCCATAAGCTTCTGCTGCCAGCTGTGCTGCTGCTGCTTCCTGTGCCCAATACTCATTGTCCAGAGAAAGGACGCAGATACCAAGATGATACTCACCAATGTTTTCCGGAAGCGCTACGTCTCCCTCAGTCTCAGCTGCAAATGCTGTGCCGCAAAGTGCCGTGACCGCCAGTGCGCCGGCAGTCAGAAGTGCCAACAGTGTTTTCTTCATGTTGCTCCTCCTTAAAAAATGTGATGAAACCGGTTAGTGTTTTTATCTACAACTGTGCCTGTGGCACAGACGTATTCGTTCATTGGATTAATTGATTACGTTTCATTCTAGTCCGGTTTTATATACATTGTCAAATCGGCAAAATAACCACAATTGCGGCCTTGTTTTTGTGAAATATGCCAAACCGTCAGGAAGCCCCTTCTTCTTCTCACGATTTGCGCCGTTTTTCCGCTGAAAACCGGCCTTTTTCCTGATATTTTGCGGCATTTCCGGTCTTCCGTCCTGCCTTGACACTGCCCTTTCATCATTATATACTTTATGAAAATTACTTGTTTTTTCAGCGTATTAATTCATCGATTTAATCGATTTGCTCAGTTAATCGTTTTCGTAAACATCCATTACACAAAGACACTGCCGGGGTGGGATTATGGGTCGTGAAGGTCTTGGATTCAATCAGTCTGATATCATTGATAACAACCGTACGGTACTTCTCCGGCTTCTCTGCAGAGCCGGTGTCTGCCCGAGAGTTGAGCTCGCCAGACAGACGGGGCTTAAGCAGTCTACGATCACTAATATTACTGCCGAGTTCATTCGCTGGGGACTCGTCCGGGAAACCGGATTTCTGACCGGCAGCAAAGGCCGCCGCTCTATAGGAATCTCTCTTAATAATGATGATTTCGGAATCCTGAGCATACGTCTTGCCCGGACGCATTTCGTACTCAGCATCTTCAATCTTTCCGCGATCCAGCATTCAACCCGGCAATATGACATACCGGACAGTCAGAACGCTGACGAGACCTTCTCTCAGCTGTGCAGCGCCGCGGAAGAGATGATCCGTGAAAACGCACCGCGCAGGATCCTTGCCTGCGGGATCGCAGTTCCGGGTCCTTACAGTTCCATCAATAACCGCATTGCTCTGATGACAGGGACTACCGGATGGAGCAATATTCCGCTGAGCGGACGTCTTAGGGAGCGGCTGAATATCCCTGTCTTCGTGGAACAGGACGCAAACTGCGGAGCCCTTGCCCAGTACTGGCTCAATCCGGAATTCTACAGCAGCCAGGTGCTGATCTATATCGCAGTCGGTCAGGGCGTGGGCGCCGGTATCCTCGATTCCGGCACGCTTGTTCGCGGAAGACTCGGCATGGCAGGTGAGATCGGACATACCAGCATCTGCTACGACGGCCCGCAGTGTGCCTGCGGCAACCGCGGGTGCCTGGAGAATTACTGCTCTTCCACCAGTTTCACAAAAGCGGTCAATGAGGCCCTGCGTCCGGCGGCGCCGTTAAGTTTCCGGGACTGCGCCGCACTGCTTAAGAGCGGCAACCAGACGGTAATGGACCTGTTCCTGACGCTCTGCGACCGCCTTTCTGTCGGAATCGTCAACCTGATCAATTCCTTCAACCCGGACGTGATCATCCTCGGAGACGAGATGACTCATGTGATGCCGGACCTGATGGTTGAACAGATCCGGAAGTGCGTAAAAGACCGCTGTATTCCTGAACTGTTTGAGAATACAATAATCGAGAAAAGCCTTGTCGCGAAGGACTCCTTTGCCCATGGCGCTGCGCTGAAAGCGATCGAAGATATCTTCGATCACCCGTCAGATTATTTTGCCCCCGCGCAGGAGGAATATGTGAAATGAGACTTGGCATTGAATCCTGGTTCAGATTTGAATCTCCCGAGCAGCGCAAACGCAAGCAGGAACAGTTTGAAGCGGCTGTATACCCCTTCGGTACCGAGACCCAGAAAGAATGGGAACTCGCCCTGCTGAGGGAACTGTTCCCGAACAAGCGCAGCATACGGGATGAACATTTCCAGCTTCTTGTCCTGCGGCAGAGTATGCTGGAATCTGTCGCAGATCATCCGGAAAATGAAATCGCATACAGAAACGGCGCTATCCGCGCGTGGTACGAGCGGAAAACGCCGCATGGTCTCAGTCCTGAAACAAAAAAGACGCTGATCGCTGTCGCGATCTGTGAAAATGAGGCGCAGTCAATGGAAGATCTGCCCTCTGCCAAAACCGTCCGGTCCCTGACCGGAATGATTCCGTTCTGACCGGATCTGTATATGTTATTTACCGTCCGAGCGTGATCGCATTGATCACCGCTCCGACGACACCTGCCTCCGGATCCCCGGACGAAAGCTCCAGTTTAAACGAAGCTCTCGGATCGGGCACCCGGAGATTTTCTTTTACCCGCTCTGTCAATGTCTTCAGCGGGAATCCGGGCATTCCGACAACGCCTCCCCCGAGCACTACGCAGACAGGATCCAGAATCGTTACCTCTGTCGCAATGGCGATGGCCGCCATGGTGATGAATTCCTGTACCTTTTCATCTTCGGCATGTCTTATAAAGACTTCTCCTACAGGGCAGTGAAGATCATCGGCGATCCGCTGCAGATTCCTGCCGCTTGCCTTAAGTTCTATGCAGCCCTTCTTGCCGCATCCGCAATCTTCTGTCAGTCCCGCCACAGGAATATGTCCCAGTTCGCAGGCAGAACCGGTCGCGCCGCGGTAAGCCCTGCCGTCTATGCAGACTGCATTGCCCAGGCCCGTCCCGATGTATACGCCTGCAACTATCCCTTCCCGCGGAAGATCCAGCCGGCGTATCTCATACAGAAGTTCCGTGTTCGCGTCCCGCTCCATCTCGACCGGAATATGAATTCGCGCCTCCAGCATGGACTTAAGCGGCAGATTATCGAACCCGCGGATGTTCGGCGAGTTAAAGCATACCGTCCGGTCCCTGTCCATCAGAGATGCGAGCGACAGACAGACACAGCGGCAGTTCTCTCTGCCCATTTCCTGGAAATAAGGCACCATCAGACTCTCCAGATAAGCAGCCTTATCCCCGGCGTCAGAGAGTTCTTCACTTCGTATTTTCTTAAAGGAACAGACCTTGAGAGTACGGTCCACCGCAGCGATCCGAAGATGCGTTCCTCCGGCCTCGATCCCCAGGTAATATGCCTCTCCCATCTGCATTCTCCTTCCCCTGCTCCAAAGTCTCAGGCTTTGTTTTTGCTTCCGGTGCATCAGATCTTCAGGCTTTGTTCTCACTCCCCATGATGTCGATCTTGTGCAGGTAGAGTTCCTTGAGAAGCGGCCTTGTCTTTAAAGTAAAGACGCGGCTGTCGATGGCCCCGGGATTCTCGTCCAGGATTCTCCTGGTATGCGCCAGCGCACAGATCCATCCGTCTGTCGCGATATTTACCTTGCACACATTCGTCGCGGCTGCAAGACGCACCTGGTCATCCGGGATTCCTGCCGTCTGTTCGATATGGCCGCCGTGCTCATTTATCATCTCCACATACTCCGGCGCGATATTGGACGCCCCGTGCAGGACCAGCGGGAATCCGGGGCAGTTCTCCCGGATATGCTCCAGGATGTCAAACCGCAGTCCCGGCAGTTTTCCGTCCGGACCCGGCTTCATTTTCACAAGACCGTGGCAGGTTCCCACAGAGACCGCAAGGCTGTCGCAGCCTGAACGGCGGATGAACTCCTCCGCACGCAGAGGATCCGTATACTTGCTCTCGCATGGGGCTTCTCCTGCACCCGCGCTGCCTCCTTCTTCCTCTCCGGACAGGATTCCGAGCTCCGCTTCCACCGTGACATCCAGCCCGTGCGCATACTCTGACACCTCTTTTGTGAGCGCTATGTTCTCTTCGAAGGGTTTCGCACTGCCATCGATCATGATGGATGAGAAACCGTTCTCCACCGCCAGCACACACTGCTCACGGGTCATTCCGTGGTCCAGATGCAGGGCAACCGGAATCTTAAGCCCTTCGTGGGCGATCCTGTCCACTCCGGACTGCACGATCCGCGCGATCATCTCATGCCCCAGCTGCCTGTGAAGATTCGGAGACGCAAGGAGGATCACCGGGGAGTTTTTCTCAATAACCGCGTCCATGATCGCATTCAGCTGCTCGATCGAGATAAAATTAAACGCCGGGACCGTGTAACCGCCCTCATATGCTTTCCGGAACATTTCCGCCGTATTGACAAGCCCCAGGTCTTTATAACTGTAGTTCATTCCTCTTTCCTCCTTTTCCTGATCATAGCTCTGTCATGATCGTTCATTTCTCCTGTTCAAGTCTGCCGCCGGCAGACTTGCGCCGCGCATCTTCGCTCCGCTTCGGTCGGTTCAAATCCGGCGGCTCACATTTCCATCATCTCTGCCGCCGCAGGAAGTTCTCCCAGCAGCGGAAGGATATATTGCAGATAACTCTCCCTGACCGAATGTTCGTCATCCCCGATGTACTCCTCCGGAAGGACCGCTGATAAGCCCGCTGTTTCCGCAAGCGGCATCACTCCATATTCCGGTGTATACGGCTCCTCCCCGGGTCTTCGACGGATCGTCAGCATCTCCTCCCGGTGCCCTCCGGCCGCAAGCCGTACCGCCATCCGCCCGAGCATCTCCGCCTCTTCCCGGTCGACCGGTGAAGCGTCATGTGCCGCGCATCTCTGCATCAGTCCCAGATCAATACACCGGATCTTACATGTGAAATGTTTTCGCAGAAGTGTGCTCAGATAACCGGTGATCCCTCCCATATTTATGGAAGGATCCTTCCCCTTGTTGACCGTCGTATCCTCAAAAAGGTACTTTCCCGATGCAGTTTTCACCCCTTCCGGAATCACTGCAAAGCACTTCCCTTTCCGGGAAACAACCTCCCGGACATCACGGACAAACCGCTCCGGGTCAAAGGTTCTCTCCGGAACGTAGATCAGGTCCGGCGCCGGTCCGGTCTCTCCCGCTGCCAGCGAAGCTGCCGCAAGAAAGCCTGTGTTGCGCCCCATGACTTCGACCGCCATGATCAGGTCGGTCTCATAGGACCACATGTCGCGGATCAGTTCCGAGACGGAAATGACGACATGCCGTGCGGCGGACGGAAACCCCGGCGCGTGATCGATTCCGGCCACATCGTTGTCCACCGTCTTCGGGATCACCAGAACGGCACAGTTCACTCCGTCCGCATCCAGTCTGCGCTGCAGACGCAGCGCCGCGGCGGCAGAACCATTTCCCCCGTTGATCAGAATATGCCCTATCCCATAACGGCAGATCGTCTCTTCTGCACACCTGTAATCTTCATCGCTGCAAAGCTCGTACCGGGTCGAGCCAAACGCCATCGACGGTGTCTTCCGAAGGCGGAGAAGTTCCTCCTTCTCTCTGCGTATCTCCAGAAGGTCTCCCCGGATAACGCCCAGGATCCCATGCCGTGCCACGTACAGTTTTGCCCCCTCCGGGAGACTTTGTTCACTCTCAGCAATCACGCCGTATGCCGTAGCGTTGATCACCGCAGTCGGTCCTCCGGACTGGAGATATAAGAGATTCGATCCGGCTGTTTCCTTTTGCAATCCTGTCACCTCATCCCGATTTTTCCCGGCAATTCAAGAACGCCAACGGCGTTCTTGCAGTTGAAAGCCTTACCCGGAAAGTCTATACTATGCTTATGCAAATACCTCAGAATTCTCCCGGCCATCTGACACTGTCCGAGAGTACTCAAATCATAATTGAGACAGATTCGTCTGTCAATTCACAAGGAGGCTGTCATGAAAATATTAGCAATTAATCATATTACCATCAATGTTAAGGATCTCGAAAAAACCAAAGCCTTCTTTGCTGACGTTCTCAAACTTCCCGAAGCCGGCTTCGTTGATATGGGTGATCATACCCTTACCTACTACCAGCTGACTCCGGACACCCGGCTCGAACTGATCAACTATCTGACTGAGCAGAAAACGGCCGACATCACGGAGACGGATCTGTGCACATACAGACACTTCTGCCTTGAGACAGACGACCTGGAAGGTTTCGCCGCCGACTGCCGCGCTGCAGGTGTTCCCATCCGCAAGGAACCGGGCTGGGTCGAAAATCTGCAGTGCAGTACCATGCTCATTACAGACCCGAACGGTGTCGAGATTGAGATCATTCAGAAGTGAAGGCACTATATCCCGGAGATGTATCTCCCAAATCTGACGTTTGAATTCTGACTGAATTCTGATTTTATAGAGCCGGCTGTTCAGCCGGCTTTTATGCCGCCGCTTGACAGAACATATGTTCTGTTTTAAAGTGTAGTTGAAAATGGGGTGTGCGAAAGGGGTGAGACTTCATGCTTTCTGCAAATGAACCGGCATCTCTGCATGCCGCCAGTGACAACCGCGCCATTTTGACTAAAAATGCATCTGTTTACGGGGATCCGACCAGGTTCTGGGAGCATGATGAAACGCACAGGATCTATATCATCATCGACCTGAAGAGTTTCTATGCCTCTGTGGAATGTGTGGAACGGGGCCTGGATCCCATGACGGCAAAACTTGTCGTGGCGGATCCTTCCCGCGGTGAAGGGACGATCTGCCTGGCTGTTTCCCCTGCGCTCAAAAAGCTGGGCGTCAAAAACCGGGCGAGGATCTTCGAGATCCCGAAAACCATCGACTACATCACGGCGCCGCCGCAGATGGCGCATTACGAAGAGTGCTCCGCAGAGATCTACGGGGTATACCTGCAGTATTTCTCCAAAGAGGATATCCATGTCTACTCCTGCGATGAAGCTTTCATCGATGTGACAGACTACCTGGATCTGTATGAGATGTCGCCAAAACAGCTTGGCACAGAGATAATGAATGCCGTGCTGGACCGCACAGGGATTCGCTCCACCTGCGGGATCGGAACCAATCTCTATCTTGCCAAGATCGCTCTCGATATCACCGCCAAGAAGGCCCCTGATTTTATCGGGATCCTGGATGAAGACCGCTACCGGGAGCTGCTCTGGGACCATCGCCCTCTCACTGACTTCTGGATGATCGCGCGGGGAAAGTCGAGACGGCTCGCCTCCATGGGCCTTTTTACCATGCATGATATCTCCAGAGCCGCCATGATCAATGATGACCTGCTCTATAAAACCTTCGGCATCGACGCAGAGATCCTGATCGACCATTCCTTCGGCGTTGAAACCGTCGGCATGAAAGATATCAAGGGGTATCGCCCCAAAGGGCGCTCCCTCTCCCTTGGACAGGTTCTTCTGCGGGATTATTCATTTGAGGAAGCACATGTCATCATAAAAGAGATGACGGACCAGCTCTGTCTGCAGATGGCGGACCGGCACGTTTTGACAGATACGATTACGTTCTTCGTCTCATACAGCCATACTTTCAGAGACCAGGACGGACTGCCCGCGTTTTATACCGGAAGCACCGTACATTCCCGGCACCACACCTCTTCTGACGAGATCTGGCGTCCTCTGGTCGCAGAAGCGTACCTCAGAACGACCCGGCAGGATGCCCCGGTCCGCAGGATCGGGCTCTCCTGTCCGATTCGCGGGGAAGGAAATGTCGGTTACCAGTTCTCGTTGTTTGATGAGAATGGAGAGATGCTGTCAGATCCGGAAAGAGACCTGGATCGCCAGATCTCAGGAAGGAAACTGCAGGGCAGTGTCCTGTCGCTGAAGAACCGCTACGGAAAAAATGCTGTGTTGAAAGGAATGAATCTCCTGAGTGCCGGCACCATGATGGAGAGAAACTGCCAGATCGGAGGCCACAAAGCCGGTATAAAAGACCTGCGCCGGTCTGAGAGAGCCTCCCGGAACGAGTAACAAACCACCCGCCGGACAGAATGGAGTGTGATACTATGGCAAGTTCGGGCGATGACCGTGTTACATGGACCAACTACGACAGGCAGAATCACCGCCCGCACATGGATAAAAGCAGCCGGGCCAAGATCTTCCTTCCGTTCAATGCTCTGGAAGGACTGTACGAAACGCTGGAAGAAAAAGAACTGAAAAATGAAGACCGTATCGAACTTTCCGACGATGAAGCGCAGCTTCTCAACGAAAAGCTCCTGAGTCTGAAAAATGGCGACTTTGTGACAGTAACCTACTATGCGTTCCGTCTCACGCCACGCGGCCGCATTGGTACATACATCACCCAGAGCGGACTTCTGACCGGGATCAGCTATGAACTGAAGACCCTGCGTGTGCGCAATACCGCTATCCCGATCGCCGAAATTCTCAGTATCGATAAGAGAACAGATGCCGGAAAAGCCGGGATGTGAAAAACAGGCCGCCGCAGCGGCCTGTTTCTTATGCCAGAAATTCAGTATTCACATATCCGGAAGCGCCTGTCCTCGGCACAAATACCCACACATAGTCTGCTTTGCCGCCGCCGGAAGTAGCTCCCCGCACAGTTGCGCCGGTGATCAGCACGACATCTCCATTTCTAAGCTGTGTGCCCTTGATCTCGTTAGCAGGATCCTCCACAGGGGCATTGCGGACCGGCAGATACTCTGCCTTCAGGTGTGTTACCCTCTTGTAAACACCAGCTCCGGACTGTCCGCCTGCTGCATTTTCAAGTTCCCGCTCATTGAGCTTCTCAAAATCTGCCATGATAACCTTCCCTTTCCGCCGGATACTTATCTGTTCCAGACATTATTAATATACGGACGTTCAAAGAAGAATCCACAGCCGGGAATTAACAATATATCTTTCAGCCTTCTTCAGCGGCCGCTTCTGTCTCCGTCTCAGTTGCGGTCACGGTTTCCGGCTCTTTGGGCTGGATCTCGGAAGGATCCTTCCAGTCCGCGCGCAGAGTCCTGTCTCCGCTCATACCGGTCAGACCTGCCGGATTGCCGGCCTCATCGATCCATCCGCCGATTACTTTTCCGTCATGTTCAAAGACTGGATAATCGGTTACATCATATGTACCGTCTTCCTTCTTCGGGACGATCAGATGATGTATAAGGCTGCCGTTATCGCCCGCAGTAGAGAATCCGAAATCAAAGGCAACAACCTGCACACCGTACGGGCAATAATGCGCATAGAGGGTAATATCCTTTTCTACAGTATCTGTCGGGAATACTCTCTTCGCATCATCGCCGGGTCCGTCAAACCATCCGCAGAAACTCGCTCCGTCTTTTGACGCCTTCATGTCAAAATGACTGTACCATTCACCCTTCCGCCTTACAATGCTGATGGAATCCGTAAGGTTGCCTCCGTTTGCATCATACGATACGGTGCAGGGGGTTACGTCAGACAAAGACTTAAACACTATCGCTGCATTGTCGTTTTCGAGCGTTCCCTGAACTTTCATGTTCAGCCACAGTGAATTGCCGTTATTGATATACAGCACGATATCGCAGGCAGCTCCCGGCATGGTATTCACCTTGGCAAAGATACTCTTGATCGTCCCGTCTGCTTCGATCTCGATCGGTTCTCTCAGTCCGGTTCCCGGACGGACATAGTCCATCCTGTATCCGAAACTTCCGCCGGTAATGGCGTCAACAACCATGCGGAAGCTCTTCTCCGGCTCGATCACTACGGACTCTCCGCCGTTAATGCTTATGGAAAAGCCTTCAATATCTTCATGGGCATCGACGATCTTCTGTTTCAGCTTCTTTTCCTCCGGATTCTCCGGAATCGCTGTCGAATGATTCTGTGTCGCCGAGCTGTTATCTGAACCGGATGCCGTTCCAGATGCGGCCGTCTCCGGCTGCGGCGCAGGAGTTTCGGTCTGTGCAGGCGCTTCCGTCTGCGGTGCGGGGGGTTCCGTCTGCGGTGCCGGCGTCTCCGGCTGCGGCGCGGGTGTCTCCGGCTGCGGCGCGGGTGTCTCCGGTTCCTGTTGTGGGCTGCCCTCGTCTGCTGCCTGCATGATATTTCCCGTCTCCTGTCCGGCGCA
>Ga0256405_10006180_pt1 | contig 19539 bp, 13 predicted proteins | sample RumenRJG_02DNA_FD_189096 | JGI IMG/M metagenome (GOLD analysis project Ga0256405, IMG submission 189096) | Bovine rumen microbial communities from Lethbridge, Alberta, Canada - RJG_02 | ecosystem: Host-associated > Mammals > Digestive system > Stomach > Rumen | place: Canada: Alberta... | reverse complement strand
TCAAAAGAAATCATAATGATTCCAACATACGTTTAATAACCACTGAACAAGAGATCTCACGGTTTGCCGCCTCTGGGATGACGATGCTGTTGGCACTCTCTATGACATCATCCGTCACGATAAGTCCGCGACGAACGGGCAGACAGTGCATGAATTTTCCATTATTGGTCCACGACATGTGTTCGGTATCTACTGTCCACGACATATCCTTCGAAGTAATCTTGCCATAGTCGGCAGGATTGGTGACACCAGGGTTCGACCAGTTCTTGGCATAGATGAAGTCAGCGCCTTCGAAGGCTTTCTTCTGGTCGTACTCCACACGGGCATTACCCACGAATTTCGGGTCGAGTTCATAACCTTCAGGGTGCGTTATCACGAAATCCACATCAGCCGCATTCATCCACTGGGCGAATGAGTTAGGAACAGCTTGTGGCAATGCACGGCAGTGAGGTGCCCAGCTGAGTACTACTTTGGGCTTTTGGTTCTTTTGGCTTTGCCAATACTCCTCAATAGTAATCAAGTCGGCAAAGGCCTGCAGGGGGTGTACGGTGGCTGTTTCCATGGCGAAGACGGGCTTGCCGCTATACTTGATAAACTGGTTGAGCACCGTTTCGGCATAGTCGTACTCACGGTCAGTGAGTCCTGCGAAACTGCGTACACCGATCATGTCACAATAGCAGCCCATCACGGGGATGGCTTCCAACAGGTGTTCACTCTTTTCACCATCCATAATAACGCCCCGCTCCGTCTCTAACTTCCAAGCACCGGCATTCACATCCAGTACGATGACATTCATGCCGAGATTCATGGCAGCTTTCTGTGTGCTCAGTCGGGTGCGCAGCGAATTATTGAAGAAAATCATCATCAGGGTCTTGTTCTTACCCAGATGCTGATACTTAAAACGGTCGTTCTTAATCTCTTGGGCTTCCACCAGTGCTTTCTCCAGTGGGCCGATATCTTCTACATTGATAAAAGTTCTCATATTCTTTTCTTATTAGTTAATCTTCAAACAAAACATGGTGAGGTCGTCGTTAGGTTCGGCACCTTGGCGATGCTGGGCGACCTCTTGTTCCAATCGCTCTATCACTTGGCGGGCACTTTCAAAGCGCGTCTCACGCAAGATTTCCAACACTTTCTCGTCGCCCAATTGCTCTTGCTTTGGATTCTCCGCCTCATTGAGGCCATCGGAATAGACAAAAAGTGGACGTCCCTTGATACTGTTGATTTCTTCTCCGATAAATGTCAAGTCGGACCACAGACCGATAGGCGCATTCGCTTCTACATTGATAAACGAACCGCCTTTCTGGTCGCCGCCCATAATGGGAGGGTTATGACCGCAATTACAGAAGTCGAGGTGACCGTCTTGAAGGCGAATCAAGCCTATAAACATGGTGACGAACATGCCACTCTCGTTGTTTTCAGTCAATTCGGTATTCAGTCGGGTGGCTATCTGGTCGGGCATCTGGTGTTGCTTTGCCAACGCACGGAACAGTCGGATAGCTTGTGCCATAAAAAGCGATGCAGGGACTCCCTTGCCTGACACATCTCCTACGCAGAAGTAGAGTTGGTCGTCTTGCAGGATATAGTCATAGAGGTCGCCACCCACTTCTCTGGCAGGTATCATCGAAGCGTAAAGGTCTAATTCTGGGCGAGAAGGGAACTCGTGTGGTACCATCGACATCTGGATGTTTCGGGCGATACGCAATTCTGATTCGATGCGCTCTTTGGCAGTAGTGGTTTCCTCCAACTGGTCATACGCCACTAACAGTTCGTTGTGAGCCTTCTCCAGTCGTTTGGCAGCCCGATGACGGAAATAAATAAAGACTGTCAGCGCGATGATGATCAGTAATATAGTACCAATGAAGTAGCGAGAACGTTCTAACTGGCTCTTCATCTCCAGTTCGTCCACCTTGAAGATGGTATTCAGCTCGTCGAGTTGCATGCGCATATCTCGGGCGAAGGTGGAGTCCTGATGCTCATAAAGCGAGCGATAGAGCTTGGCGGCATCAGCAGCGCGACCAGCCTTCAGCAGTATTTCTGCACGAATCAGTCGGGCGGGGCGCCAGTCGTCAGTTGCCATCGTGGGTGCATATTCATCACTCAGCTTGACGGCACGATTGATGTCGCCCGAGAGCATGGCAATCTGTGCCTGTCTCACCATCATCATATAGTGATAGTAGTCGTCTTTCTCTTCCTTATTCAGTTGATCGACTCCTGCCAGTGCCTCGTTGGCTTCCGCCAGACGTGACAGACCTATTAGGGCACTGGCTTTCTGCAACAGTACTTCAATTTCCACCCGTCGGGTCTTACTGTTCGAGGCAGCCTGCCCCATCCATGCATTCACCATCTGTTGCCACTCATTGCAGTATTTCAGTTCAGTAGCAAAGTCTTTCTTGTTATCAAGAGCCTCACAGAGATAGCCATAAGCACGGTTGAGCTCACTGTATCGGTCTTCACCCTGGCTTTTCAGTAGTTCTATACTGCGCTGATAGGCTTTGATGGCTTCTTGATTGTCAATCTCCAGATAGAAGAATCCCATCTGCTGATAGGCAATGGCACGCCCTTGGTTGTCATTGCGCTTTTGGGCATGGTCGAGCATGTGTTGTGCCTCATGCAATGCTGTCTGAGGCTTATGACTGAAATAGTAAGATTCGGCAAGCAGTCGCCAAGTGCGGTAGAAATAAACCCACTGGTGATGCTGTTCCATCCACTGCATTTCTTTGGGTGCCTCGATAATCACTAAACTGTCTAATTGGGCACGCGACAGTACAGAAATCTTCTCACGACGGGCCATAGCAGCCGAGTCAATTTTCCCCTCGCGCTCGGTTCGTTGTGCTATTGTTTCCAGCTCCGTACGAATTTTATCAATCTTGTTCTCATCAGCATAAGCTGTGAGAAAACACATCAGCAGGAGTATGGTAACACAGTGTTTCATCGGTTGTCTATGGTCTTGTCTGTCCTTCGCCTTCAATCAACCATTTATAAGTGGTGATTTCCTCTAAAGCCATAGGTCCGCGAGGACCGAGTTTTTGGGTGGAGATGCCTATCTCTGCGCCTAAGCCGAACTGGGCGCCATCGGTGAACGACGTGGGAGCATTCCAATAGACACAGGCTGCATCTACATGTTGCTGGAACTTGCGGGCTGTAGCCTCGTTCTGGGTGATGATAGCCTCGCTATGGCCCGATCCGTATTGGTCGATATGCTCCAGGGCTTCTTCCAAGGAAGATACGGTCTTGATAGCTATCTTATAGTCCATAAACTCCGTACCAAACGAATCGGAGGTGGCAGGCCGCAACAGAATTTCAGGGTAGTGTCCTGTCAGTATCTGATAAGAAGGAGCATCGGCATAGATGGTCACTTTGTGATCCAACAGTGGTTGCACCAGTTCTAACAAGTCGCCCAACCGTTCTTCATGGATAATCAGACAGTCAAGAGCATTGCACACGCTGACGCGACGGGTCTTGGCATTACAAATAATCGCCTTACCCATTTTAAGGTCGGCATCCCTGTCATAATAGGTGTTGACCACTCCGGCACCCGTCTCTATCACAGGAATACGTGCGGTGTCCCTGACGAAGTCTATCAGTCGGCGTCCGCCTCTTGGGATACAGAGGTCTATATAGCCTACGGCATTCAGCATCTCGCCTGTTGCCTCATGGGTGGCTGGCAGCAGGGTGACCACGTCAGGGTTGACACCAAAGCGCTCCAATACTTCATGAATCAGTTCTACTGACGCCTGATTGGACAAATCGGCATCCGAACCGCCTTTCAGCACACAGGCATTGCCACTCTTGAAACAGAGCGAGAAGACGTCGTAGGTCACATTGGGACGAGCCTCGTAAATCATGCCTATCACCCCGAAGGGTACACTGATGCGACAGAGGCGCAGTCCGTTAGGCAGTGTCTTTTCTTTGGTGATATGTCCCAAAGGGGAGGGCAATGAAGCTACATTTCGCATATCGGCAGCAATGTCGTCCATGCGTTTCTCCGTCAGTTGCAGTCTGTCGTAGAGCGGATTCTTTACATCCATCTTTGCCAAGTCTTTTTCATTGGCGACAAGAATACGCTCTTTGTAATCTACAATGGCATCAGCAACCGCCATCAGGATTTCATTCCTTTGGGCGTCCGTAAGCAAGGCGAGACTCTTGCTTGCTGTTTTGACATTTTTAAAGGTCTCAGTTAGGTCCATGTTATTTCGATTTAAAATCTGTATGCGGGGTTTCTTGTGGGCGCTCTACCAGGTCTATCAGGATGTTTTCGCGTTCGCCGTTGGCAATAATCACGCGAATGCCCTGTTGGGAGAGTTTGCTGGCAGTGGTGTACTTCGAATGCATGCCACCGCGACCAAAGGCGCTCTTCTCGGTCTGGATGTATTGGCTCAGGTCGGCACCCTTCTCTACTTCGCGAATCAATTGCGATTGAGGGTCGTCCGGATTACCAGAATAGATACCGTCGATATTTGACAGCAGAATCAAGGTGTCGGCTTGCATCATCTGGGCGATAAGACCTGAGAGCTCGTCATTATCCGTAAACATCAGCTCAGTGACACTGACGGTGTCGTTCTCATTGACAATAGGCAGCACGCCATTCTCCAGCATCACCTTCATGCAGGCACGCTGGTTCTCATATTGTTCACCTGGCTGAAAGTTCTCTTTCATGGTGAGTACTTGTCCCACATGGATATGGAACTCACGGAACAGGTCGTAATAGAGTCCGATGAGTTTGACCTGTCCCAAGGCAGAATAAAGCTGGCGTTGTTCTACAGAGTCGAGTGAATGATCAACTTTCAACTCGCGTCTGCCACAGGCAACAGCACCCGACGAAACGAGGATGACTTCGTAGTCATTACGCTTCAGCCAGGCTATTTGGTCAACCAATGCCGACATGCGGGTCACATCCAGTTTCCCGTCATCTCGGGTCAGTACATTTGAACCGACTTTTACTACAATTCTTTGTTTCATTTGGCATCCTTTTGGCGAATCTCCACTCGGCGAATCTTGCCTGAGATGGTCTTAGGCAATTCATCTACAAACTCCACGATACGCGGATACTTGTAGGGGGCGGTTTCTTTCTTGACATGCTGCTGGAGTTCCTTTACGAGGTCGTCACCTGCCTTGTCTTTCCATTCCTTACCCAGTACAACAGTAGCTTTCACCACCATGCCTCGGATATCATCGGGTACACCCGTGATGGCACATTCTACAACAGCGGGGTGAGTCATCAGGGCTGATTCCACTTCGAACGGACCGATGCGGTAACCGGAACTCTTGATGACATCATCAATACGCCCCTCAAACCAGTAGTAGCCGTCTTCGTCGCGCCAAGCCATATCGCCTGTGTGGTAGATACCATCGTGCCAAGCTTCTTTAGTGAGTTCGGCATCACGGTAGTATTCCTTGAAGAGTCCGATGGGTTTCTTGTCGCCTACTCGTACTACAATCTCGCCCTTCTCACCATCCTCGCAGGAGGTACCGTCGGCACGCAATAGGTCGATGTCGTATTGGGCATTGGGAATACCCATACTGCCGGGCTTCGGCTGCATCCAGGGGAAGGTGCCCAGCGTCATGGTGGTTTCAGTCTGTCCGAAACCTTCCATCATCTGGATACCGGTCTTTTCCTTGAACTTGTCGAAGACAGCAGGATTGAGTGCCTCACCGGCTGTGGTGCAATACTCCAGACTGCTGAGGTCGTATTTCGACAGGTCTTCACGAATCATGAAACGGTAAATGGTGGGAGGTGCGCAAAAACTCGTCACCTTGTATTTCTCTATCTGGCGCAACAGCGTGTCGGCATTGAACTTTTCGTGGTCAAACACGAAGACGGTTGCTCCTGCAAACCACTGTCCGTAGAACTTACCCCACACGGCCTTGCCCCAGCCTGTATCAGCTACGGTCAGATGCAGTGAACCTTCGTGCAGGTTGTGCCAGAACACACCTGTTGTCAGATGGCCCATAGCATACAGATAGTCGTGTGCCACCATCTTGGGCTCACCACTGGTACCTGAGGTGAAGTACATCAGCATGGTGTCGTCATTGTCATTCACAAACCCAGGGCGCTGGAACTTAGGAGCCTGTTTCCATTCTGTCTGCCAGTCGTGGAACCCTTCAGGAATAGGTTTTCCGTGGTCCGTGATGGTGATATATTGCTTCACCGTAGGACTTTCCGCCATAGCAGCCTGTATCTGGCTCACTACGTAGGCGTCATCCACACAGATGATGGCCTTTACACTGGCACGGGTGTTACGATACACAATGTCGTGCTTAGTCAACATGTGGGTGGCAGGGATGACAATGGCACCAATTTTGTGCAGTGCCAACATGACTACCCACCACTCATAGCGGCGCTTCAAGATGAGCATCACTGGGTCGTTCTTACCGATGCCCAGTGTCTGAAGATAGGAGGCAGCCTGGTCGGTCTGCTCTTTCAGTTCTGCAAAGGTGGTACGAATCTCCTCACCCTGGTCATTGGTCCATAAGAGGGCAAGTCCATCAGGTTTTTCTTCTGCCCACGCATCCATTACGTCGTAGGCAAAGTTGAAGTTCTCAGGGATTATGAACTCCAGGTTCTTATTATAGTCCTCCACCGATGTGAAGGTGGTCTGTTTCAAAAATCTTTCAATCATAGTATAGTTTTTATTCTACTGTAAATGCAAGGAATTTTACAGGCTGATTGCCAATTGCTAACATGCCATGGGGCTTGGTGGAATCGAAATAGATAGAGTCGCCCTCTTCCAAAACGATGGTCTTGCCTGCAATATAAAGTTCCATCTTGCCTTCCAATACGAGATTAAATTCTTGTCCGCCATGGGTGTTCTTATAGATAGTATGTACGCCCGGCTTGGGTTCTACGGTTACTATGAAAACATCAGCCTTATGGTTGACGAAGCCCGATACCAACGATTGGTATTTATAAGCCTTGGTACGCTCAATACTTACTCCCTGACCTTTACGTACCACAAAATATGACTTCATGTGTGGGGTCTCGGCAAAAATCAACTCTTCTGTGGAAATGCCGTATTTCTTGGCAATCTTCATCAGGTTTGAGATGGTGATGTCTAACTCGCCAGCCTCAATCTTCTCATATTTCTCGGCGGAGATGCCAATGGTCTCAGCCATCTCGCTCACTGGAATATCTAACACGTCGCGAAGACCTCTTAGTCTCTCGCCTATCTGTTTCAATTGTTCGTCCATATACTTCAATTCTTCAATTTTTCAATTTTTCGCTCCCGCCTTCAGTCCTCTAATCACTGCTGAGGTAAATCCGGCATGTTCCATTTCGTTTAATCCTTTGATAGTCACACCGCCTGGAGTCGTCACCAGGTCGATAGCAGCCTCGGGGTGCAGTCCGCTGGTTTCCAGCAGTTCTACGGCTCCCTTCATGGTCTGCATGACAATCTTCTTGGCATCGTCAGCCTTGAAGCCGAGTTCCACACCACCTTCAGCGGCAGCACGGATATAACGCATGGCGTAGGCTATCCCACAAGAGGCGAGGGTAGTACCTGCTGCCAGATGCTGCTCGTCGGTGATGATGGTCTGTCCCATGGTGTCAAACAGTTCCTTCACCCGTTCTGTGTGTTGCGATTCTGTCGCAACAGCAGGAGCCACAAATGTCATCGAAGCCAACTGTGCAATAGCGATATTGGGAATCACCAGAAACAACGGTGGACAATCGGGCAACCACTCCTTGATGTTGGCAGATGGCACACCTGCTGCTATCACAATGAGTATTTGCTTTTGGGGATTCAGCACATTCTTGATGCCTTTCAGCACCTGTTCCACTAACCAAGGCTTTACGCAGACACAGACTATGTCGGCATCTTGGGCTGCCAGCTGATTGTCGGTTGTTACGGAGACTCCCTGTTGGGCAAACTTCTCCAACACCTGTTCTGACGGATCAGCCACCGTGATGTCTTCAATCTTGACATAAGTAGCCTTGATGAGTCCTTCTACCGTTGCGCCACCCATAGCGCCGGCTCCAATCATTGCTATTTTCATAACGTTGCTAATACTTTCTTGAGTTTCTCTATAAATTCATCTACTTCAGTTTTTGTCAAACACAAGGGAGGCAACAGTCTCAAGATGTTCTGACCGGCGCACCCTGTAAAACAATGCTCCTGGAAAATCAACGGCTGCCTTACATCTTTATGAGGCACATCCAGGTCGATACCAATCATCAGTCCGCGCCCACGGATGTCCTGAATATGGCTTGTCCCGTATGTTGCGATGCCATCGCAACGAAGAGAACGAATGCCTTCCATCAGGTACTCACCCACCTCACGGGCATTCTCCACCAGTCCTTCTTCCTCGAAGACATCGAGCACAGCCAGTGCTGCAGCACAGGCAAGATGGTTACCGCCGAAGGTGGTTCCCAACTGTCCGTAAACGGGCTCGAACTCAGGCGCAATCAGCACGCCAGCCATGGGGAAGCCGTTGGCAATACCCTTAGCCACCGTAATCATATCGGGCTTGATGTCCAGCCACTGGTGGGCAAAGAATTTTCCGCTTCTGCCATAGCCGCACTGTATCTCATCACAGATTAAAACGGTATTGTGTTGCTTGCAAAGTCTTTGCAAACCCTGAGCAAATTCAGGGGTAGCCAATTGGATGCCACCCACACCTTGGATACATTCTAAGATGACAGCGCAGACATCGCCCTTCTGTAACTCCTTCTCCCATGCATTCAAGTCGTTAAGGGGCAGATAGGTTACATGTCCGTTATTGTTAATAGGAGCGATGATCTTGGGGTTGTTGGTCACTTCCACAGCCAGTGAAGTTCGTCCGTGGAAAGCCTTCTCGGCACTTAGCACACGAGTGCGGCCGTTGGTGAAAGAGGCCAGTTTCAGTGCATTCTCATTGGCCTCGGCTCCGCTGTTGATTAAAAACAACTGATAGTCATCATAACCGCTGATGCGCCCCAGACGCTCAGCCAGTTCCTGTTGCAACTTATTAATAACGGAGTTGGAGTAGAAGCCGATTTTGTTCAACTGTTCCGTTACTTTCCGGATATAATGGGGGTGTGAGTGACCTATAGAAATCACTGCATGACCTCCGTACAGGTCTAAATATTCCTGTCCTTTGTCATCCCAAACTCTACATCCCTGTCCTCTCACGATGTTCACGTCGAACAGGGGATACACATCGAATAATTTCATCTTTGCTAAGTCTTAACGTTAAAACGATGCAAAGTTACGAAAAATTGAGTGCAGAACAAAATAATTTTTTTATTTTTTATATAAAAAACAGCAAGGAGCCAACCTCGATGGCTGGCTCCCTTGATGATAGTGCTACTTCGTCTTTTTCTTTACCTTCTTTTTGGTATCTACATTGAAGGGATTGTCCGATGATCGGGTAGGAATTTTTTCCTTTTTAATGATTTCTTTCTCTGAATAGGTGATGCTCTCGTCATATAATCCCAGATTGTCTTTGCCCGTAGCTCCACCATACCAGCATTTCTTGCCCTTGTATTTGGCAAGGTAAACATCTGAAGACTTGTCGTTAATGATGAAGTGGTAGTTCATAGCGCGCTCCTTCAGCGTGCTGCGATCAACATATTTCTTACCTGGGCCACCTTGCCAAAGCTTAGGCCCTTCCTGTGCACAAACACTCATGCTCATAGCAAAGAGTGCTACTAATGTCAATAATACTTTTCTCATACGCATTTAGTTTTTAGTTAATAATTAAGTTTTGGTTTTAAGATTTTTACAATTCGTGAGAAGATAGTTGTAAACGAAGTCGAAGTCTTCGTCATGAACGTAGATGCGGTTCTTGGAAAACAACTGGTTGACTTTGATGAGGTTCATTTTTCTACAAGGAATCAGATGTTCTACATCAGCGAGAACAGAGGTCATGGTCATGCGTGATTGTGCTAACACACCAGTACCTACTGTTCCTGGACTCCCCGAAGCCAAACCAGCCAGGATTGCCAATGCTCCAATGAGCTGCCCCTTCTTCACGGTGCTGGGCATCTGTTGGTGTGTCACTGCTTTCCCGTCCATGATGAAGAGTACGGAATATTTCCAACCGGATATGGCAGCATAGACAAAATACCCTATCATGCCCAAAAGCAGCATCACGACTGCTATGATGCCTAATACAGAAGCCATACTTAGTAGTGAATCCAAATTCCAGTTACCATCAGCAATAGTGATAATAATAAAAAGCACCACAAGCACAAACATGCTGATTCCCAAAACCTTCCACACGTCAATGAGGATGGAGTAATTGGTCAGCATATTAACTTCGTAAATCCAACGATACTTGCTGTCTGGGTAAAGTTGGACTCGCTCATTGGCTGCTCTCCTCATTTTAACTAGTAATATAATCTAAATTTTCCTCAAGGGCAGATTTGTGATTGTAATCTTTCGCAAAGATAGGAGAAAATTTTGAAAAAGGGACTAATAATTTGCAAAATCGACTAACATTTTGCAAAATGTTAGTCGATTGGCTGTGTTACTTGGTGTTTATTGATAATATCCATTCCTTAGGCGTTTTGCCCGTAATGGCTTTAAATGTGCGGAAGAATGATTGTTCGTTGGCAAAACCTGATTCTGCAGAAATGGAGGAAAGCTTCTTGTTGGGGTCTTGGCGAAGCAGTGATTTGGCATGCTCGACGCGGTAGTTGCTGATATACTGATTAAAACTGAAGCCTGTCTGCGAATTGATAGCATCAGAGACAATGTTACGATGGATACCTAACGTATCTGCAATATCAGTAATTTTCAGTTCGCTGTTCAAGAAAAGTTTTTTATTCTCTACCAGTTCCCTGATACGCTCTATCAGCAGCGTGTTACAGCCAGAATCCTGGTTGGCATCGGGCTGTTTTGGTTCTTTTTCCCTAAATATAAATAGGAAGAAGAACCAGCCAACAAAAAGCAAAACCAATGGGATTAGCCAAGCCCATGGAATCTTGGCCGTCTCTGCCTTTTCTTCGTATTTACCAAAGGGGATGAGCCAGACGGACTTCGACGGTGTGAAATTGCTGCCATTCAAAAAACCGCCTGCCATTACGATATCGCCTTCTGGAGTCAGAAGAGGTGGGGCGTCTATCGCTCCGGTAATGGGTTGTGTATAGTAGAGTGTCAGTGGAGCAGGCTTTCCTTTTAGTGCTTGTGCATAGTCGATAGCTAAGATGTAGTATTGTATGGGGTTGTTCGGTGATTTGTGAAAATCTTGATTGCACCCAAAGAGATAGGCCCGTTGTGACTGTTGGTCGACCAGAATATTGAAGTTGTATTCTATCACGTGGTTCAAGGCCTTCATGGGGATAGGGACGAAGGTGGAAAGGAGCGAGAAGTCACCTTTCTGATAGGTAGCAATAGCAACCTGTCCTTCTTGGTTGTATACAGGAAAGAGATAGGTGTAATCGCCTTGCTTGCCGATAGCAGATACATTGCGACAGGTATGTAATGGATGCCACGTGTCGAACAGGGGGATGTGGATGCTGTCGCCCTTCAGTTGGTAAGCGTATGCTGTGTGAAGTGTGTCACCTCGGTAACTGTTGTTGCCGAAGATGAGTGCGTCGTCTGGAGCAGTTTGCAGAATAATCGGGGTGGCGCGTGACGTGTTGACATTGCGAAGATAATGGAAACGTCGCAGTCGACTGTCAAATACTTCAATACCGTCTTGATGATACCAGTTGCCCGCAATGACTACCTGTCCGCTGTCCAATTCCAATGCAGAGGCTAAAGTGCGTTTATGTTGCATACTGTTGAAACCGTCAAAAGTATGCGATTTAGGGTCGTAGAGTTCTGACAGGAAGGTTTGTCCGATGCCGATGGGCTCAGAACTACCTCCTGCTAACAGCACTTCTCCGTTACGAAGCACGATGGCGAGGGCGTTATCATGGTTATAAACCATCTGCAGCGGATGCCATTCGCCTTCCTTCAGGTATTCTGCAGTTGGGGAAGGAACAAATCCATCTGTATGTCCGCCAGCCACAGTCAGTTCGTCATTGGCATAGAATAATACATGTCCGGCTCGTGCAATGTTCAGATCGGGCATTTGTTTCGCCTCTATCTTCACCATGGGACATGCATTGACGGAGTCGCTTCTTGGCTTCGCCCCTGCTGTCTGCAATGTCAAAAGCATTGACAGCAGGCAAATGGTTTGTGGTATGATTCTTTTCACTCTCCCCTTTTAATATAACCTTTGCAAAGATACACTAAATCTTTGAAAGTACAAACTTCCTACTCTCTTTTTTGCATCTTTACACATTTCAGTGTATCTTTATCCAGTTTTCAGTATTTATTAAAAATATGACCTGAGAGAAAGAGGCGTTCTCTCAGGTCAGAGTAGGTGGGGATGATATGTTTCCCTTTTAAGGTATATTCAGATCATAGACTATCTGCAAGTCGACATCGGCAGAGCCTGACAGATGTACCTGCTTGGTACTGGTGACGGAGGCATTGGGGTGGGCACCCATTGAATTGTCGATATCGATGTTCGACACTCCGTTATAGCAGGTGCAGTCCAGTTGGTAGGTGCCTTTCTTGCTGAGCGACAGCACGTATGCACCTTCGTCATTGCTCCACGCGAGGTTGAACTCTCCGCTCAACTCATGATGAATGGTGCCGTTGAGCATGGGGTTCATGAGGGCGATTATGTTGTTGGCTACTCCATTCTGATACATGGTAGCCACCTGTTCCGCAGTCTTGACGTTGTCAGTGTAGTTGGTGCTGATGGTGTAGGTGCCTGTGGCGGTCTGTGGTCTGGTGCCTGCTGTGTAGTCTGCAAACTGACCGCTCAACGTCAGCCCGTCAGCACTGTTGATACTGAACCGCCCTTGGTCGTCGACCTCGAAGTTATTGTTGCTCTGGAACAGGTTCGTCAGGTCGGTGACGGGTACGGTCAGAGGCACAGACATGAACTCGTAGGGCTCACCGTCGGCAATGGTGGTGATGGGAACGTACTCTGCGTCGGGCTCGTGGGTGACAGTCTGTTTCTTGAACTGTTTGAACACCAGTCCTTGCAGTTCCTCATCATCGGTAGTGGTGAACTGGGCGGCAGGGCTTGCCAACAGTTCTTTACCAAACAACTTGAACGTGGGATATATCGTGTATTTCTCCTCGGCTTTCAGTCCGCTGAACTCAATGTCAAACTTATTCCATTCCTGCGGGCTGGTGTACGTCCGCCAGTACCATTGCTTATCCACCTCTTTGCCATCCTTGTCGTAGACGATGAAACCAACAGGACCGCCCACCAGTATGCTACGTGCTAACGAGGCTGAGGCTGTTGTCGTGCCCTTCTTCTTGTCGTACTTCACGCCGACAGCATTGAATTTTGGTACCAGACCACCCTCGAAATCCCACACCATGTGACTATCCTTGTACTTGTCGAACATCTCCACTTCAGTCTTCCATCCCATGGACGATGCTGACACCTTTCCACTTCCGTAGGGTCCCATCTTGATGCTGCCGTCACGGTTCAGTTTGTCGTAGAGCAGGGTCTTCTGGAATTCCATCTGTGTCTCCAGGTCTTCCATCGTGATGTCTGCTGATGCCTCCAGACGTAATCCCGACTCGAAGCGTGTGCCAATCTTACCGATACTCTCTGATCCTAATAATAGGTTGAACTCCACAAATGGTCCAGCCGACATTGTCACCTTCCCTGCTAATGTCTGGTTATGCGTGTTGGTGAGGTTGCGGAAACTGACGGTTGCCATCGAGTTACCCTCGGCAATGCTGTTGTACTGTACTGCGGCATAACCGCTTGACTTGTTGTGCCACTGCTCATAGTACTCCAGTGTGCCGGATGCGCCGAATCCCATGCCTGCCTTCATCTCAAGCAGGATGGGTGAAGTGCCTAACGGGATAAGCACTGGCGGCATGCTGATATCGAACTCCCCTGCCACTGTGCCCTTGATGTTTGCCTCGTAATTGGTCTCAGTCTCCACACGGGTCAGAATGTCGAAGTTGATACCGTCCCACCAACTGACAGACAGGAAGGCGCGCAGGCTCAGTTTTGGCTGATAGGTGTAGTCGATTTGTCCGTCGCCACTGAAAGAGAAATTCTCGGACAGGTCGTAACCGACGTTCGATAGGGCAAGATGCCGCTCATAGCCGGGCAGGTCGATGTCGATGGCATTGCTCTCGTAGCCTGAGCGGCGTCGTGCCTGATTGCTGCTTCCGCCGCCGTCACTGGTTGCCGCGATCTTCACCACGTACTGGTCGAATAGTTCTGTCAATGCCACTCGCTCACAGGTCACTTGATAGCCTTTCGGTACGGAGGCAAGACTTGCTACCTGTCCGTAAAAACCGTGGGGCAGGTGGGGCCTAGCCTCTGTCAGTGCCAACTTGTCGCCTACCTTGGGCACCATGCTGATGGGAATACTGCTGGAGAGAGTGAACGTGGTCTGAGCATCGCTCTCAACGACATAGTCCCATAGGTCGGACGAAAGGGTCACCACATTCTCCTTGTATTTCGTCTCTGGCGTAACGAAGGCAACGCTGTCGATGGCGGAAATAGGTATGCGGAACACGGAGTCAAGTGCCGTGATCTCCTGCACCACGTAGTCGTCATGCTCTATACCGAGCGTATCTTTGCGACTAAACGCTATCTGTTGGATGTCGGCATAGAAGAATCCGTTGAATTTGCCGTCATTACGGTAAATGTAAAGGGCGTCCTGATCAGACTGCTGTGCTTTTGCCGACAACAGTGTGACGATAGCCAAGACGGCTGTCAGCCCCAGTCTATATAAATAGGTGTTGGTTTTCATCGCTTCATGATTTTATAGGATTTATGATTCACTTTCACGACATATACTCCCTTTTGGAGTGTGGAGAGCGAGTGGCGGTAGGTGCCGTCGTGCAGCACGGTGTGCGTCTGTATCAGTTTGCCGTCGATGGCGAAGAGCCTGACGGCGGTGCCGGCTTTCAAGCCGCTGAGCGTCAGCACGCCATCGTTGTAGTCGATGGCTTCGCGGTTGGAGTCTGCCTCGTCGATGCCTGTCGTACTGCGCTTCTGGAAGGTGTAGCGCACCACGTCGGTGAGCGGGATGCTCACGTCGGCGTTGTTAGCCAGGATTTTCAACTCGGTGCCAGCCACAGTGATGACGGGTTGGGTGGCCAGCTCGAAGGTCTGCGTCGTGCCGTCCTTCAGCAGCAGGATGAGCGACGTGACGGTGCCGTCGACTCCTGGGTCGTCGGGCTCGTCAGGGTCTTCTGGTTCCTCTGGGTCGGCAGGGTCCTCTGTGGGGATGTTGGGGTTGGCAGGGTCGTACTCCACGATATTCTTGAAATCCGCAAATGTGCGGTAGGGCCAGCCTTGCCGATAGGTCTCAGTACACCCCTTGGGTACATAGACCGTGGTGGTGTTCAGCAGAGAAGTTGGAAACGGCTCGCCTCCGTCGTCATATATCGGCGGCGTGGTGCCCTGACAGATAATGGTCTTCAGGTTGGTGGCGTATTTGAAGGCGTCATAAGAGATGCGGGTCACGCCAGCGGGGATGGTGATGCGCGTCATATTGCTGCTGAACACCGGGGTTCCGTTGCCTATCTCTTCCGTTTCGGTAGGCACTACGACCTGCGAGCGCTCCACGATGCCAGTGCTGGTCTGTTGCATGGGCGGGCAGGCTATCAATCTGTTGCCTCGATATTCTGTCTTGCTATGGAACAGCATGCCGTCGGTACTATGCATGGTAGTGCTACCTGAAGCTACTTTGATGGCATAGAGGTTGGTACAGCCAATGAAGGAATTGCTACAATAGTCCAGCTCCATGGGTATGGTGACGGTCTTTAGCTGGGTGTCGCCCCAAAAGGCAGCCAGCTGTATGTCGGCTACAGTACGTTGCTTTCCGTCCAGTGTTATTGTGCCCGGAATATTGGCATGCCCGTCAAAAGCAACTTCGGTATTGCGTTTGGCGATGCTGGTCCATTGGCTGTTCCAGGAGTCGTTGGAGCCGGAAACTTCGTAGCAGTATTGACCTTGTAGGTATAGTTCGTCGTCGATGATGGTATTGAAGTTCTTCCAGGCATTAGCCTGCTGGTAGGCTGCCTTGCTGCCGTGGGGAACATACAACTTGCAGCTGGAACCGTATTCGTTGACGGAAGAGCTGAACGTCGACTCGTCGTTGATGACGGGCGGTGTGCTGGCAAATATATACAAGTGGCTGATGGAGCCGCAATTGGTGAATGCTCCGTCCATCTCCTTTACAGTGCCAGGAATGTGTATGAGGCCGGGACCGTAGCCAAAGGCATTCCTCTCAATCTTGGTGATGCCGGCAGGGATATAGGCAAGGTCACGCTTGATGAGTTGCCTGTCAGATATCTCATAGCCGGGGAAAGCCACCAGTGTCTTTAAGTCCTTTGTGAGTAGCATGCTGTTGACGCTGACGTAGTTAGAATTGCCTTTCTTGACGGCAAACTCTGCCGCACTGGTGCCCAGACCGAATATGCTGGGGTCGTATTTCTTCAGTTTCTTGGGTAGGATAATGTGGTCGAACTCGCCTGTAACAGCACTTTCATCATACTGGCAGGTGGGCGAGATAATGAAATCGCCTATCAAAACCCCCACGCTATGCGAGTGTAGTCTGGCGGCTTTCTCTAAGCCTGTGGCACTAAACTTGGAGTTTGAATTCAAACCTCCTTCCTCTATCTCAAAGCCTTTTCCTGCGAAAATGACACATCCTATTCTAGTACTACTAAACGCCTCTTTGTCAATGAGACGTAGCGTAGCGGGAAAATTGACGCATGAAGTGAGTGAACGGCAATCGTAGAAAGCACGTTCTCCGACTTCTTGCAGTGCGTCGCCGAGGCTCACATACCGAAGATGGTCATTATAGACGAAGGCTTCTTTGCCAATATGGGTGACTCCTTCCAAATCGGCAGTCTCTAATTGTGTGCAACCGTAAAAGGCTTGCTCGGGAATAGTCTTGATCGTGCCAGGAAATGTAAGATTGGTTAGATCTGTTTCACGGAATGCCGAAGACCATAGATAGTTGACGGGACGGCTCTTTCCGCCTATCTCAACTTGGTTGGTGATGGTGACATCCTGCTTCTCAGCACCAGTGACAAAAACTTGCTCGCTGCCATTGGCGGTGTACCAGACACCATTGACGCAGGCAGAAGAATTTCCATATGGTGATGGCTTGATATTGGTAATTAATTCGCTTGACACGTACTCGCCAAATTTGCCCATACTGTATAACCTGTAGAATCCGTCCGCATCAGAGCCCCAACCAAAATTGATGTGGAAATAGTCATCAGCGTCATAGCCGTCGCAGACTACGGCATGCTTCTCCTTATAACGACTCGATACTCCCATGTATATTGGTCGCTTTGATGCGAGTTCACTGCGTATCAGGGCTTCATCATCTTCGTCAATTTCGCTTCCCTGTTCCGCAGTTAGGTTGTTGACTTTAATACCTTTTTTGTCCATCATATGATGCATGTGCAATTCACCGCTATAAGAAAAATTCCTTAAAAGTGCCTGTGCCGCATCAATGGCCCAAGTACCACTCTCACTGGACCTATACATCATGTTCATGGCACATCCTACGTCTGCCATCAGTTGGGCTACGGCATTTGCCTGTACCTCTGTGTAGTCACTGTAGGAATCCAGCATATTATCCCAGTCGTAGGTGGATTGTGAGAAGTCACGTGTCTCATTGTTATCTGTATTGGTGTGTTTACCATATCCCTGCTTGGGCCATTGCCAATAGTTCATGATCTGGGCAATGGCAGTGGCTACGCATCCCGTAGGACATCGTCCTCCGCCTTCGTCTGCGGTGGGGCATTGGTTGTTGTAAGGCGTATTCTGGTTCCAACTGGTTTTAAGCAACGGTGCGACAATGATGGCGGCACGTTTGGGCGCCTTTGATGGGATTGACTCAGAAATCCCAGACTGTCGCAGGTCTTGAATGCTCTTTGTATAGCCTGTCAGAATCGTTTTCGTTGCGTCAGGGGACTTGTTATAGTCAAAACTGCCCTTGTCGCTATAGGCAAGGATGGTAGGTGATGCGCCATTATCACCTGCCACGATGACCCAGCCGTCACCGTCGGGACGGTTGAACACATAGAACTCACTGCCCTCAGGCTGGTAGGTTAGCAGAAGCGAGGCTGCTGCCCGTCGGGCTGTCGAGGGGGTACTGTCGCCCCAGAACTGCACGGCGATTTGCCGTGCCTGCTCCTCGCTGATGTCCTCGGCGCTTAAACCGAGCGATATCAGTGAGGCTAAAACAATCAGACTGATTTTCTTAATCATATCCATAACATTAATTAAACAATGATTAGTTATTATTTTTGGTAAAGATAGGAAAATAATCTGTTTCGTCCACTTACAAATTTTGAAAAACGACTATCATTACACGAATTGTTAGTCGATTACGTGTCTTTCCTGAATTTGTATTGGTTGGGGGTCAGACCTGTGAGTGCCTTGAAGACACGGAAGAACGATGTCTCGTTGGCGAAGCCTGATTTGATGTAGACCTCGGTGATTTTGATGTCAGGACTGCTTTTGAGCAGTTGCTTGGCGTACTCGATGCGATAGTTGTTGACCAATTGGACGAAGGTGATACCCTTTTGGGTGTTGATACAGTCGGAGATATAGCGTTTGTTGGTACCCAACTTGTCGGCGATATCAGCCACTTTCAGCTCACAGTTCAAATAGAGTCGCTCTTGTTCCAGCAGATTGCAGATGCGTTGTATCAATACCTCGTCTGTATCAGTTGACAGTCTGAGGCCTTTTGCATTTTCGACGACAGGTGTCTGCACTGGTTCCTTGATGGGTAATGGTTGGGGGATGCGACGACGTCTGAAGTCTTGGAAAACCACCAAAGCCAGAATCAGCAGTATTGCCAGCGTCAGTCCTATCCAAAGCCAGTCGGTCTTGCTTTCCTTGACAGCGCCTTGGGTGCCAAAACGTATCAGGAACACAGTCTTAAAAGGTGTAAAGTCAGAACCAGAGACACCTCCAATCAGCATCAAGTCGCCCTCGGCAGTGAGAATCACGCGCCCATTTCCAGCCTCAGGTAAAGGAGTCGTATAGTAGAGGGTTAGTGGGGCGCTTTTGTCATCAATGGCTTTGGCGTATTCGATGCAGAGCACATAGATACGTCGATCCTTGTCGCGACCTATCATATAACCTCGTTGGGCCTGCTGGTCAGTGAGTATAGGCGAGATATACTCGATATCTCCCCAGTCAGTCTCAGTAGGGATGGGGCAGGAGGTGGGCAACAGCGAGAAGTCAAGTCCCTGTACCTTGATGATGGCAATGCGCCCATTCTTGTCCTCGGCAGGCATCAGATAGGCATAAACATGCTTCGATTCATCGCCAATAAAACTCTCCTCAGTGTTGTAGGATAGTTCGAAAGAAAGGGGATGCCACAGGTTCAACAAGGGGACGGGGAACGATTCGCCTTTCAGACGATCAGCCACAATGCAGTCGATTCGATGTCCGTAAGAGTCGCATCCTCCCAGAATCACGGCATCGTCAGGGGCTGTACGAAAGATATAGGGCAGACGACGGTCTGTCGTGACTTCCTTGACGAACGTGAAGTTACAATCGCCATCGAAACACTCTATCTCATCTCCTTCATGCCAGTTG
>Ga0256405_10006179_pt1 | contig 19539 bp, 17 predicted proteins | sample RumenRJG_02DNA_FD_189096 | JGI IMG/M metagenome (GOLD analysis project Ga0256405, IMG submission 189096) | Bovine rumen microbial communities from Lethbridge, Alberta, Canada - RJG_02 | ecosystem: Host-associated > Mammals > Digestive system > Stomach > Rumen | place: Canada: Alberta... | reverse complement strand
GGGCCTCTACTAAGACAATCAATGACCCTTGCCCATATGGCTGGAGGGTGCCGGATGGTGGTGACGATCTTCTTTGGGAAGCCGCCAAGGGTTCTATGATATATGGCACGCTGAGTACCTGGAATTCATCCTACTATGCACTGAATTTACAGGCTGTATTAGGAACGAGTGGTTCGGCTTGGTTCCCGGCCGGCGGCTATCGAAATGGCGAAACCGGCGCTCTCCAGTGGGTTGGGAAAGGTGGTTTCTGGTGGGCCTGTGCCACTGGTGACGGTGCTCAGTGCGGAATGGCACTGAGCAGTGAAGGGACGATTGTCCCTATTACTTACGGGCGTGCTGATGCCCAAAGCATTCGTTGTGTAAAAGAGTGAAGATGAATATGAAAAGATTAATTGCAATGATTCTCTCCCTTGCAGTAGGCGTTACTGCTTGGGGCGGGAGGTCTCACGATTCCGTTGTGTGGGCTAAGATTAAGGGTTATACAGCGCATCTGCCTTTTGTGGGTTATATCAATCCTCATCCTTCTGCGCTGAGTGAAGCATCCTGGTGGTCCGTCGGCTGCGAGACGCTTGACCGCGATTTTGCCAATTTCGAGAATTACAAGCCGTATCTGGGACAGACGGGGGTAGGTTATGCCCGCCTGCAGAGCGGCTGGGAAAAATGTGAACAGAAAAAAGGCAAGTATGATTTCGCTTGGCTTGATCCCATCGTGGACGGCGTATTGGAGCAGGGCGTTCATCCGTGGATGTGTCTCTGCTATGGGAACAAACTGTATAGCGGGAACTCGAATCTGGGAGCCAGGATTTTTTCTGAAGGTGAAACAATGGATGCTTGGGTTCGCTATGTAAAGGCTGTCGTGAAACGCTATAAGGGAAAAGTAAAGATGTACGAGGTATGGAATGAACCCGAGAGGGATGAGCATCCGGAACTATATGGCGTCCTTTTCGCCCGTACTGCCAAGGCCATCCGCGAGGTGGATCCAGATGTGAAGATTGCCGCTTTCGGAGCCATCAGCCCGGAGCACACCTATATTATGAAGGCCATGGAAACGATCGCAAAAGAAGATGCGGTGAAATACATTGATTATGTGACGTACCACGCCTACTGGCCTACTCCTGAAAGGATTACGCCATACGTTCTAAAGATGCAGGAGGGAATGCAGTCTTATTCTTCTTCCATCAAGCTCCTCCAGGGAGAAAGCGGTTGTCCCTCTCAACTTGAATATGGTCACGGCCTTTATGGCTTTGAATGGACAGAACTATCTCAATCCAAGTGGGACTGCCGCAATATGCTCAACCATTTCGGAATGGGGATACCCTATTCCGTCTTCACGATGGTCGATCTCAATTACGGATGGATGCTGCAGTCTTATGGGCTCCTGAGGATGAATCTTCGCTCTGAAGTCCAGTACAAGAGGCCGAAATTTTTTATGGTGCGCAATGTTACAAGCGTATTCAATCACACGGTCAGCGCAAGGGAAGATAATGACATCTATGTCAACTCGTCCCGCCAGGTTAGAAAATTTGCACTGGAAAAGAATGGAAAATCAATTGGTTTTGCGCTTTGGTTCTGCGACGGCATCCCGTCTAACGGACTGGAGCGCGAACAGGTAAATGTAACCGTAGGAGATTTCGGCCTCAAGAATCCCGTTTATGTTGACCTGATTACCGGAACCGTTCATTCGTTGAATACAATTATCGCCGATCAAGCTTTTCCCAATCCCGAAGCGGCGCCCGAGAATAAGCAATATCCTCTGACTTGTGCTTTTGAAGGTCTTCCTGTTTGGGATGCCCCCATCGTCGTGATGGAGCGGGCCGAATTGGATATCACGACGACCGATCCGGCTCCTATTACCACGAATCCGTTCTGGAGCACACGCGATTTTGACTGATATCGAGTATGAAGACCATTCGATTGATTGCGGCTCTGCTGCCGCTCGTTCTCTTTTCTTGCACGACCGGCCATTATGTGGATGTGGAAGTGTTTAACCATGACGGAACGAAGGATACCCTTGCATTAAGACTCGAAAAAAGTTCCGGCTGCCTTCACCTGCAAATACCGACGGAGAAACTTTCCGGGGTTGACTCTTTGCTCGTAACTCCTGATTTTGCCCGGGCTGAGGCTGGCGACGACGGATATTTCGTATTTCCCAACGGTATGCTGTGCAAGTTTCCGGAAAGTGAGGACCGCAGTTATTCTCTATCCTGGCAACAGATGCCCATCAGCGGCTCTTTTACGCCCAATGGCAATTACATGGCGATTGTGAAAGGGCTCAGGATGGAGAACAAACTGATCGACAAACTGGCGAGTGGACACTATTCGCTCTCCTACCTGTTCAGTTTCAAGGATGTCGAGCCCTATGAGGATATTGTCATTGACTGGTATGAACTAAAGGAAAAAGATGCTGATTACTCCGGTATGGGTCGTATGTATCGTAAGTACCAACTGGATCGGGGAGAGGTCAAACCCTTGAAAGACAGGGCGGCTGATAACGAACTGCTTGCCTATGCCGCCTCTTCTCCTGAAATCAGGGTGAGAATGGCATGGAAGCCCGCCCCCGCTACTGTCAGGCATCAGACGCATGAAAATGAGCCTCCTGTACATGCAGCGGTGAGTTTTGACAGAGTTCACGATATCATTGATTCGCTAAAGGCCCGGGGCGTGGACAAAGCGGAGCTGTGCCTCGTCGGCTGGCAGGTTGGAGGGCACGACGGCAGGTATCCTGATCTGGAACCGGTGGAGCCGACACTCGGAGGAGAAGAGGCGCTCAGGAATCTAATCAAGTATGCTACTAAAGCAGGCTATAAGATAGCTGCCCATACCAATTCCAGCGACGCATACCAGATTGCCACCAGCTGGGCCGATGACCTAATCGTACAAAATGCAGACGGGGCCCTCCACTATAGCGAGACCTGGTCTGGCGGCGATATGTACAAGATGTGTCTGGCTCATGTTGAGGATATCGTACCGCCTGCCCAGCATGATTTCGTCAAATCATTGGGCTTCAACGGGATGCACTATATAGACTGCCACTCCAACAACTATCCCCAGCCCTGCTATAACCCTTCGCATCCTTTCAACAGGAAGCAGCAGGCCGAGGCTGCGGCCCGGCATCTGGAAGATGCCCGCAGCAAGTTTGGCGGCGTCCAATGCGAAGGCGCATTCGATTTCGTAGCCTCTGCCCAGGACTATATTATTTACGTTACTTTCGATCTGGACAAAGGCAAGCACAATCCAATGGTGGACCGTTACGTCCCGCTTTGGAACATCGTTTATAACGGCATCATCATGAACAATGCGGCCACAGAAACGGTAAACTATACGATAAAAGAGCCTGCGAGTGCACTCAAGGCCATCGAATATGGCAGCCGTCCGCTGTTTTATTTCTATTCCGCATTCCGAACGGATGCCTATAACTGGATGGGGAACGCCGACCTTCACTGCGCTACCGATGAAGAGTTGAGTGCAGCTGCGGCAGCCATCAGCAGAGGGTATGAGGATATGAAGAAACTCGGCTACCTTCAGTACGAATTCCTGGATGAAAATCGTGAACTCTCCTCTGACGTCTTCCTCTCGCGCTGGGGTGATGGCAGCGAAGTAGTCTGCAACTATGGTTCTGCTCCTTATTCCTACCGTGGAAGGGAAGTGGCGCCGCTTTCTTATGAACTTTATAAATCTGAATAATCATGGCAAGAAGAGAAGCATTCAAGATGTTCCTGAAGCCAGGCTTCAAGGATGAATACAAGCGCCGCCATGCGGCTATCTTCCCTGAACTCAAGCAATTGTTGAGCGATACCGGGGTGCGGAATTACTCCATTTATCTGGACGAAGATACAAACATCCTTTTCGCCTACCAGGAGGTTGAAGGTGATTCCGGTTCGCAAGATTTGGGCTCAAATCCCATCGTACAGCGCTGGTGGGCGTATATGGCAGATATTATGGAGACAAACCCCGACAACTCCCCGGTGTCCATCCCTATTCCGGAACTGTTCCATATGGATTGATTGCTGTGAAAAAGAAGATTAAACTGAGCCTTTTTGTCAAGGTGCTCATTGCGATTGTTGCGGGTGCTCTTCTCGGACTGGTGCTTCCTGATGCCGTGGTGCGCATCTTCAAGACCTTCAATGTCCTTTTTGCCCAGCTTCTGAAATTCATCGTTCCGCTGCTGGTGCTGGGCCTTGTGACCCCGGCCATTGCCAATGTCGGACGCGGAGCAGGAAAGATGTTGCTCTCGGTAATGGGTATCGCCTACATCTCCACGATCTGTGCAGGATTTTTCTCTTATCTGTGCGGCTCCAATTTGTTGCCGCTTTACCTCTCGGCCGGGGAGCTGTCGTCAGATTCGGTTTCAGCGAAAGAATTCCTGCCCTATTTTGATTTGAAGATTCCTCCTGTATGTGATATAATGACAGCGCTGGTGCTGTCGTTTATGCTTGGCGTGGGTATTATCTTCACCAATAGTTCCGGCTTGAAGAGAGCCTTCGATGAGTTCGGAACCATTATCAAGTTAACCATCGAGAAAGCCATTATCCCTTTCCTTCCTCTGTACATTTTTACGATGATCTGCGAGATGAGCGCACGGGGTATCATCTCGGTAGTGCTGGGAACAGGGGCCAAGGTCATCCTTACCGGCGTAGTCCTTTCTGTTATATGGCTGGTTATTCAGTATTGTATCGCCGGGGCGATTGCAGGGAAAAACCCGTTCAAGTGTCTTTGGAACATGCTTCCGGCATATCTGACAGCTTTTTCAATCTGCTCTTCGGCGGCGGTAATTCCCGTTACGTCGTCCTGTGCCAAAAAGAACGGACTTGATGATTCGATCGTTGATTTCACCATCCCGTTATGCTCCACCGTGCATATGTGCGGATCCACCATCAAACTGGCTGTTTCTTCCATTGCTGTGGCGTTAATTTTTGGGACTCCCCTTCCATTTGCCGTCTATCTGCATTTCGTGTTGATGCAGGGAATCGCAGCCGTTGCGGCTCCGGGAGTAATGGGCGGCGTGCTGATGGCTTCCGTAGGACTGCTGGAATCCATTATGGGATTCTCACCGGAACAGACCGCTTTGGTAATGACGCTTTATCTGGCACTCGATGGGTACGGTCCGGCTTGCAATGTCACCGGAGACGGGGCCATCGCTTTAGTCATAGATAAAATATTCGGGAAAAGGATAAAACAAGCGGCAGCATGAGAGTGGAATCTGTATTCATTACGGCATTAGCCATAATCGCCTGCTCTCCCGCCGAGTGGACAGAGCAGGATATGGGGCAATATCGGCGTGTCGTACAGAAAGGCGCTCCGCAATTGGGATATAATCCCGAATCCGGAGTCCAAATCCTTACTGTCGATGGTCGCCCCTTCAAGGACCTTAACAAAAACGGAGAACTGGACCTCTATGAAGACTGGCGCCTTTCGGCCGAAAAGCGTGCAGCCGATCTGGCCTCGAAGATGAGCGCCCAGCAGATTTGCGGCCTCATGATTTATTCGTCGGCACAGCGTGTTCCGGTCGATACCTTGACTGAAGCCCAACGTGAATTTCTGGACAAAGACCAGGTAAGACATATTTTGGTGTCCGATATCGCATCGCCCGCTGTCGGCGCATCATGGGCAAACAATGTGCAGGCATTCTGCGAAGCGCAACCGCTTGGAATTCCAGCCAATAATTCCACGGATCCACGCAACTACACAAACGGCGCGGCCAATGTAAACAATTACCGTCCCGAGCCGGACGGGGAATTCAATCCGGACGGTAGCAGCAATATCTCCAAATGGCCCCGCGAAATGGGTATGGCCGCAACTTTTGACCTTGACCTTATGCGGCGTCACGGGGAGATAGTTTCTGCTGAATACCGCGCCCTGGGCATTGCAACGGCCCTTTCTCCACAAGCCGATATCGCAACGGATCCGCGCTGGAGACGTTTTTACGGTACCCATGGCGAGGATCCCGCACTTTGCCGGGACATGGTCCGGGTCTATTGTGACGCTTTTCAGACGACGCCGGGAAGTAAGGATGGGTGGGGCACACAGTCTGTCAACTGTATGGTCAAGCACTGGCCGGGCGGAGGTACCGGTGAGGGCGGACGCGATGCGCATTTCGGTATCGGAAAATATGCCGTTTATCCTGGAGGACGCTTCGATCTGGGACTGATTCCATTTATAGACGGGGCATTCAATCTTCCCGGGAAGACGAAAATGGCATCTGCGGTTATGCCTTATTATACCATCTCTTATGGTCAGGATCCTTCCGGAGAGAATGTGGCCAATGGATTCAGCCATTACATCATCCAGGACCTGCTCCGGGGCAAGTATCGCTACGACGGCGTGGTCTGCACCGACTGGGGCATCGTGAAGGATTACCAGAAGGTTTACCGTCACAGCGGCAAGCCCTGGGGCGTGGAACAGATGACTGAGGCGGAAAGGCGGCTGAAGGTGTTCGAGGCGGGGTGCGACCAGCTGGGCGGAGTATATGACATAGAGCCCAGCCTGGAGGCATACCGGCTGTGGGAAGAGAAATATGGCAAGGAGAGTGCCCGTGAGCGATTTGAACTGTCTGCCAGAAGGCTGCTGATGAACATCTTCAGGGTGGGGCTCTTTGAGAATCCTTATGTCTCCCCTGAGAATGCCGCCGAAGTGGTCGGCTGCAAAGAGTATGTCGCCACCGGATATGAAGCCCAGCTGAAATCGGTGATCATGGTCAAGAATCACGATGGCGCCCTGCCGGTGAAGGAACGCTTAAATGTCTATGAACCGCTCCGTCACGTCCCGGCAGGCCTTACGCACTGGCAGAAGCCGACGCAGGAGTATGACGAATATCCTATCTCCAAGGAACTGTTAAGCCAATACTATGACGTGGTAGATACTCCGGAAGAAGCCGACTTCGCCATCGTTCCCATTAAAACGCCTATCGGGCACTGGGGCTATATCACTCCGGAAAATGATGCTCAGGAAGGCCATTACCAGCCCATCAGCCTGCAATGGAGTCCATATACGGCCACATTTGCCCGCGAAAAAAGCATTGCCGGCGGCGATCCGACGGAAAGTTCTGCCAACAGGAGTTACAAAGGATATACGGAAATTAGTTCCAACGCCTCGGATATGGACCTTGTCCGTAGCACCAGCGAGTCGATGGAGGGCAAGCCGGTGATTGTCGTTGTTATGGCCGAACGGCCATTCGTTCCTTCGGACATCGAGCCGTGGGCCAATTCAGTCCTGGTTACTTTTGGAGTAAGCAATAATGCCATTCTGGACATCATCAGCGGCAAGTTCGAACCTTATGGACTCCTCCCTTGCCAGATGCCAGCCGATATGCAGACGGTGGAGGAGCAGTGCGAAGACGTTCCCTGCGACATGCGTTGCTACACGGACTCGGACGGCAATAGCTGGGATTTCGCATTTGGACTCAATTGGAAAGGAACAATAACTGACAAAAGGACCAAACGATATAGACTGCAGCCTTAAATTGAATAAAACATATAACACAATTACATTATGGCAAGAAACATACTTATTACTGGTTCATCACACGGCATCGGTGCCGGGTTGGCGGTGGCCTTTGCCCGGGATGAAGGTGCAAACATCGGCATTTGTGGAAATAAGAGCGCGGCCGGCGCACTGGAGGTCGCCAGGCAATGCGAAGCCTATGGCGTAAAAACGAAAATCTATCTCGGCGATGTCGGGAGTCACGATTGGTGCAAGGCCACGATGGAGGATTTTATCGCTACATTCGGCAAGATAGACGTCCTGATCAATAATGCCGGTGGCGCCCTGCAGATTCCCGGTGGCCCTAAGGGTGAGTTCAAAGATATGCCCATGGAATACTGGGACAGTCAGATAGCGCTGAACCTCAATGCCGCTGCGTATCTCTCGCGCTATGCCGTGGCAGATATGATTGAAAAAGGGACGGAAGGGCGTATTGTCAATATTTCATCCGTTCACGGACAGGTAACCTGGGTTCACAGGCGTATGCTGCCATACTCCGCCGGTAAAGCCGGATTAAATATGTTCACCAAAGCTCTAGGCGTTGAAGTGGCAAAATATGGCATCCGCGTCAACTGCGTCGCTCCGGGCCTTATCTTTACCAAACTGGCCGAACGATATTCTCCGGAAGATCTTGTCTCCTTCTCCCACAAGATTCCGGTCGGGCGCGGAGGGACCGTTGATGAAGTCGTCCCGATGATTCAGTTCCTGGCCGATATCGAGAAAACCCGTTTTATCGTCGGACAGGTCATCTGCGTGGATGGCGGACAGTCTTCCGACGGCTCGATTGAGTCCATGAATTTTAAACTTGGGGAGGAATAGGATGTCTCTCAAGAGCCAGTGGGAATTCTCCCAGGCCAGTGAATGCCGGCGTGGGCTTATGTGCGGGATGGGCTATTCTGCCGAAGAGCAGAAAAAGCCGCGTATCGCCGTAGTCAATTCCTGGAACGAATACAATCCCGGGCACGTCCACTTGAAGCAGCTTGCAGAAAGGGTAAAGGCCGGTATCCGGGATGCCGGAGGCCTTCCCCTTGAGGTAATGACTACCGCCATCTGCGACGGAATGGTCGAGAAGGATCCCAAATATATTGAAGTGCCGAGCCGCAACTCGATTGCCGACCAGGTGGAAATCACAGTTGAGGGGAACTTCTTTGATGGGATGGTCCTGCTGTCGACCTGTGATTCTATAGTCCCCGGTCATTTGATGGCAGCGGCGCGCCTTGATATCCCCGCGATTATGGTAACAGGCGGTTACATGCCGCACGGAGTCTGCCGGGGCAAAGAGGTCATTCATATCCATGCACAAGATAAGGTGGGCGCGATGGAGGCCGGACGAATCGACCCTGACGAATACAATGACCTGATCGAGCATTCTTGGGGGACGTGCGGAGGATGCACGTCCATGACTACCGCCAATTCGATGTGCATGGTTGCTGAGGCGTTGGGAATGTCTCTGTCAGGCAACTCCACAGTCGCGGCAACTTCCAGTGAATTGTATTTAATTGCTTATCAGGCTGGTCGCAGAATCATGGACCTGGTTGAAAAAGGAATTACCGCGCGGAAGATTATCACACCGGAATCCGTAAGGAATGCCATTAAGATGGATATGGCCGTTGCCGCATCTTCGAACCTCATTCTCCACATTCCGGCGATTGCCCATGAAGCCGGCTATGACGAACCATGGTGGAAATACTTTGATGAAGCCTCCAACGATATTCCCCTGTTGGCGCATATCGTTCCCAGCGGACCTAAGTATTCTGTCCACGACCTCTGTCTAGCAGGCGGAATGCCGGCGCTGATGAAGGAACTCCTTCCGAAACTCGACGGCGACTGTCTGACTGTTACCGGCAAAACACTTGCAGAAAATGTTCGGAGCGCGAAAGTCTATAACCGCGACGTCATTCATTCGCTGGACAACCCCGTTATGAAGATGCCGGGGATTGGTGTGCTGTACGGCAATCTGGCACCGGAAGGTTCCATCGTCAAGATTGCGGCCGTGCCTTCGGCCCTGATGACTTTCACAGGTCCGGCCCGCGTATTCGACGACCTCGACGATGCGCTCGATGCGTTGCGAAACGGGGAAATAAAGCCCGGAGATGCCTGTGTGCTACGCTTTTTGGGACTCAAAGGACGCTTTGGAACCACCGCTTTCACTTTCCAGGAAATGCTGAAAGGCCGCAAGGAACTTTTCGAGTCCTGCGCGGTTATCACTGACGGACGTTTCTCAGGCGGTTCGTCCGGACTCTCCGTGGGTTATGTTTCACCGGAAGCGGCGCTGATGGGACCGCTGGGGCTTGTCAAGGACGGTGACATCATTACTATTGACATTCCGGGCCGGAGAATGGACGTCGATGCAGACTTGGAAAGCCGCAAGAAGGATTTCCATTGGAAGTTCGACGGATCCAAGTATCCGCGCTACCTGAATCTGTTTGTTAAAAATGTAGGCTCAATGGCCCATGGAGGAATATGGGAATGATTGTAGCAATTATAAGAGGGTTTGAACCCGATATTTGTCTTCGGCTCGCAGAGGCTTACGTAAAGGGCGGAATCGAGATGGTCGAGGTGACTTTCAACCAGAAGGCTCCCGACACTTGGAAAGATACCGCGTTGGCTATCAAGTCTATAAAGGAACAATTTGGCAGCTGCATCAAAGTCGGCGCAGGGACGGTGCTGACCCAGGAGCAACTCTCGATTTGCGAGGATGCCGGAGGTGAGTTTATGGTCACGCCCAATGTGAATCCGGAATTGATTCGCCAATGCGTCGCAGACGGACTTACGGCAATGCCCGGGGCGCTTACTCCGAGCGAGGCTTTGCAGGCCTATGACGCTGGAGCTCGCTATGTGAAGATCTTTCCGGCTGGCTCCCTCGGACCGGGTTATATCAAAGCCATCAAGGCCCCACTCTCCCATATTCCGTTACTTGCAGTCGGTGGCATAGGCCCCGATAACGTCGCCGATTTCATAAAAGCCGGATGTGTCGGCGCAGGCGTTGGCGGAAACCTCACCAATAAAGAATGGATAGCTGCTGGCGACTGGGATAAAATCACTGCCACAGCCGGGTCACTCGTTAAAAATGCTCAGATATGAAGGTCGTAACTTTTGGAGAAATCATGATGCGCCTGAATCCGGAGGGATATCAGCGGTTCTGGCAGGCGGAAAAATATGAGGCATCCTATGCGGGAGGCGAGGCCAACGTTGCCGTCTCGCTTGCTAATTACGGGATAAAGGCATCGTTTGTTACCAAACTCCCCGCGAATCCGTTGGGAGAATGTGCCAGGAATGCACTTCGTCATTTCGGGGTCGATACGGACGATATCGTGTGGGGCGGACCAAGGCTCGGCATCTATTTTGTCGAGAAGGGGGCCTCGCAGCGGGCTTCAAAGGTCGTTTACGACCGGGCCGGGTCGTCCATCGCTACAGCAAAGAGGGATGATTTCGACTGGTCAAAGATCTTCGATGGAGCAGGCTGGTTCCATTTCACCGGTATCACTCCTGCTCTTGGCGGCGAACTCCCCGCCATCTGTATGGATGCACTTCAGTATTGCCGTGAACACAAGATCACGGTCTCGTGCGATCTCAATTACCGAGGCAAGCTTTGGACAAAGCAGGAAGCCGGAAGAGTGATGGCCGAACTGGTCCCTTATGTGGACGTCCTGATTGCCAATGAGGCCGATGCCGCCGATGTGTTCGGAATTGTCGGCAAGGGCAGCGATGTGGAATCCGGCAAACTCAACAAAGAAGGATATGTCTCTGTCGCAGAACAGTTGGTGGAGCGCTTCGGAGTGAAGAAGGTGGCCATTACCCTGCGCACCTCGCTTTCGGCCTTTGACAATCTCTGGGCCGGCATGCTATACGACGCTGGGACGGCAAAAGCCTGTTTCTCCACCGAATACAAGATCCACATCGTCGACCGCGTCGGCGGTGGCGACAGCTTTGGCGGCGGGCTCATCTACGCCCTGCTCTCGGGCAAGGATGCGCAGGGGGCCATCGACTTCGCCGTGGCAGCCAGTTGTCTCAAACATTCAATCGAACACGATTTTAACCTCGTAACCGCCCAGGAAGTAGAAACGCTGGCGGCAGGAAATGGAACCGGGAGGGTGCAAAGATAATGGGATCCGAGGTGTTCATTATCGGCGGCGGGCTCGCCGGGTGGCGGGCTGCAGAAGCGGCTGTTGCCGGCGGGGCTTCCGTCACGCTGGTCGCGAACGGCAGCGGTAATTCACCTCATATCCATGCACTGAACTGTCCGGTACTTCCTGAGGATTCCATCGCGCTATATATTGAGGATACGCTTTCAAGCGGGAAATACCAAAATGACCGCGCCCTTGTGGAAACGATGTGCAGGGAATCCCTTGCCCTTCGAAAAGAATTCAAATTCGACAGTACCGTCATTCGCCCGCTCGGAAGCAGCGTACCGCGCTGTGTATCGATACGGCATTCTATCGGCAAGATTGCGCTGAATGCAATCCGGGCGAAACTGAAGGATAAGGTACAAGTAGAAGAGCGTACGGTTACTGCCGGAGAGGTCGCTGCGTTAAGAGGAGAGAATCCTAAGCTGAAAATAATCATTGCAACCGGCGGATGGTGCGGAAAATATGAATTCTCGGACAACCCGTCCTATCTGAAAGGCGACGGACTCGCTATCGCAGAAGCCCTTGGCGCTGCGTTGAAGGATGTAGATGAGGCTCACGTCCAGTTTGAGCCAACGGTTCGCCTGGAAGGCCCGCAGCGCGGCATTCCTGTCATTACGACGCTTCTTTTTGAAGGAGCCAGACTGCTGACCCCGGAAGGGAGAGAATTCCTGGAAAACACCCGCCTGAACAAGGATGAACTATCCAAAGCGATTTTCCGCATAGGCGGAACCGCCATTTATGATCTAAGCGATGTGGCGGAAGAAAAAATGCGGGAATGCAATATGGACCCGAAGGAACGAAACATTCCAGTCGCTCCAGCTCCACATTCTTCGCTTGGAGGAATAGTCATTGACACAAAGTGCCACGTACTGGATAGGAACGGCAATATCGTTCCGGGCGTTTTTGCCTGCGGCGAAGTGACTGCCGGCATCCACGGACTCAATCGCCTTGGCGGGAACGGCGGCACGGCTGCCATGGTCTTCGGCGCCGTCGCAGGGCGTGAGGCCGCAAATGAATGGACAAGATAATGAAACCGGAAGATTTACGTTTTAAAGGCAATCCGTATTGGATTGATGTCCGGAAGGCAGGAGAGTTCCTGGGACTTCCCGACAAGACCGTGCTGCATGCCGGTCCTCCGATTGAATATGAACGGATGTGCCTGGGACATAAGCGCAGCATGGCCAATGCCTGCCTGTTCGAGGGGTGGGCAAAGACTGAGACAGAAGCCGTACGGATGCTTGAGCGCGGCGAAATCAAGTTGGAAGCAGCCTTCGATTACGCCACGAACGGCTCTGGATACGGTATTATCACCAAGTCCGTACCCCTGTTGATTGTCGAGGACCGCGAAACCGGTGGCATTGCTGGACTGTTCCCAGCTGAAGGTAAGTTTGGAGGCGGCTTTTGCGGCTGGGGGCTCTATTCTGAAGAGATAGCCGCAAATCTGAAATGGCTGGGCAACGAGCTCTTTCCACCGCTTATCGCCGTCCTGAAAGATGCGGGCGGATTCCCGATGAAGGAACTGTTCCATGAGGCGCTCCGCCAGGGAGATGAGCTGCATTCGTCGCAAAAAGCGATGGATCCGCTTTTCACCAGGGCGATTATCCCTTATGTTCTAAAATGCCCGAACCGAGATGCTTTGCTGGACTATTTTGCCAGCACAGTCCGCTTCACGCACAACTTTGGGCAAGCTGCAAGCCGGGCCTTGCTACTCGGCCTCGAAAAACAGGGAGTAAAGGGACTGATGACTGCGGCTGGCGGAAACGGTGTCGATTACGGCATCAAGGTGGATGGTATCTGGTACACCGCACCCTCGCCGATGATCGTAGGCCCATACCTTACCCCGGGGGCAAAGAAAGAGAACCAACTTCCATGGCTTGGAGATAGTTCCGTCGTCGAATGCCGTGGATGGGGCGGAACAATCCGGCCAATCAACCCTGATTTCGGCGTGGAAGGGAAAGGTCTTGTGATTAATGGCGGCATGATGGATGTGAACGGCGGCTGGATGGGCGCCGGTTCTACGCGCATGCCAGTATATAACGATAAACAGTAATGAAAGGTCTTGATATTCTAGAACATAACGGAGAGGAATATCTCCGGCTCGTGAACAATGCAAAGTGGACGCTTGCGTCATTGAATTGGGCTCCTCGTTTCGATGAAGCCAATATAACGGAGTTGGAGCGGCACATTCTCTCGGATGAGACCTTTGTACTCCTTCAAGGCAGTGCTACGCTTCTGATGGGAGAGAAGGCCGAACCCGTCAAAATGGAGTCGCTGAAGTATTACAACGTCCGCGCCGGCATCTGGCATCACATCATTGTCTCCAAGGATGCCCGCGTGCTGGTTGCGGAGAACGCGAATACATCGAAAGACAATACCGAGTATCTTTCTCTTAAGACGGGAGAGATTTACCGAAAGCGCCCGGGCTTTGAAGAAATCCTACCCGGGACATATCTCCTCAAAGTTCCATTCGGCCCTGTATGGACCGGGATTGTCCTCATCCGGGGTAAGAAGAATATCCTGATTGATTCCTCGCATCTTGAACCGGAAAAATATCTTATCCCGGCACTGAATGATCTCGGCATGACAACAGCAGATATTGACTGGCTGCTGAATACCCATGTCCATGGCGACCATATCGGCGGTCATCATTCCCTGGTTACAAAATATGGGCTCAAGACTGCCACGCTGAAAAGTGCCGCGGATGCCTTGCGCGATCCGGTAAAAGTGGCCATTCGTGTAAGGACCCGCTTCCCCAAAAACTCTCCCGCTCCACAATCCTATCTCAAAGGTGTGGAACCGGACAAGGTGCTGGACGAGGGAGAACTGCTCGAGGGCCGCTTCTATGCAATAACTACTCCGGGCCACGATGATGACTGCCTGACTTGGATAGATAGCAAGACCGGTACGGCATTTACCGGGGATTCTCTGCAAGCCAATGGAACCACAACCCAGGGAATTGGTTTCTACCGTAACCTGAATTATTATCGCAATACACTGCAAAAATTGGCCGGGGCCGGCATCGAGAATATCGTCTGCGCCCACGACTATGACGGCATCGGTTCTGTTATCAAGGGCGCATCCGCAGTTGAATCCGCACTACAGTACAGTTTCCAAAGGGTTGAGCTCTATGAAAGCAAAATAAGGGAGTACGTCGCCGCAGGAGTTCCTGTCGAGGACGAACCTGTATCACTCGCCCTCAAACTGATTGGGGAAGTAGGATGCGGCATGCCTGACGCCCTCTTTCTTGCACTTCACACGGTTTCCGAACACCTTAAAGACATCTCAGTATGAGTTTCAATTTCATAGACTACATCATCATGGCCGCCTTCTTTTCGGCGCTTATCATCATCCCTGCAATTTCTGCGTTGAAATCCAAAGGGAAGGGGGCCAAGGAGTATTTCAAATCGGCAGGTTCGATGCCGTGGTGGCTGATCGGCGTATCAATGGTCGCAGCTACGACAAGTACGAACAGTGCGAACCTGTTCACGGAAATCATCCGGCGTGACGGACTCAGCGGAAACTGGGTCTGGTGGGCATTTATGCTGACGGGCATGCTCACGGTTTTTGTCTATTCCAAGCTTTGGGTACGCTCTGGGGCCACTACAGATATTTCATTCTATGAAATTCGCTATTCAGGGAAGCCCGCGGCTTTCCTCCGCGGTTTCCGGGCGCTTTATCTGGGTGTGATTTACAACCTGGTCGTGATGGCTACAGTCCTGCTCGGCGCCGTCAAGATCGGCGTAGTCCTATTCGGTATCCCGGCCTCTACGATCCTTATCATAACAGCCATCATTTCCATCATCTATTCCTCGCTTTCCGGGATTCGTGGGACCATCTACACCGACTTCTTTATCTTTGCGGTGGTGATGACCGGAGCCTTCGCTGTGATGCACTATAGCGTCAACCATCCAGCCGTGGGCGGTTGGTCCAGCCTGATGAGCAACCCCGAGGTCACATCCCGCCTTTCTTTTATCCCTGACATTTCCAATAGGGAGGCGTTCATCGCCATTTTCCTCATTCCCGTGGCCGTACAGTGGTGGAATGTCTGGTACTCCGGTTCAGAGCCGGGAGGCGGTGGATATATTGTCCAACGGATGCTTACGGCCAAGAGTCCGAATCACGCCGTAGGCGGTACGCTCTTCTTCAACATCCTCAACTATGCCTTGCGCCCCTGGCCATGGTACATTGCCGCTTTTGCCTCATTGCTGATTTTCCCCAATCTGGATTCCATCAGAGAGGCCTTCCCGAATGTCAATCCGTCACTCGTGGGAGATGATATGGCCTATCCTGCCTTGATTCGGATTGTTCCAAACGGTTGGATCGGGCTCGTGGCAGCCTCTCTTATGGGCGCCCTGTTCTCAACAATAGCAGCACAGATTTCGATGGGTGCTAATTATGTGACGAACGATATCTGGAAACGCTTTATCAGAAAGGACGCCAGTGACAAAGAATTGATTCTGGTGGCGCGTGTAACATCCATCGTTTTGATGATACTGGGCTGTATAATGGTTCCTCTGTTCGAGAGTGCCAAGGACGGATTCAATATGATGGTGCAGATCGGTGCCGGAACGGGTATCATCTTCCTCCTCCGATGGTTCTGGATGCGGATCAATGCCTGGACCGAAATAGTTGCGATGGGTGTATCCATCCTCTGCGCAGTCTTTTTCCAAATGATCTGGCCGCATATCTCCCCGGTGGAACTCCTTTTCTATGAGAAACTATTATGGACCATCGGTATAACTACTCTGGCCTGGGTTCTTGTCACCTTCCTTACTGCACCCGAAAAGCCTGAAGTCATTACCAACTTCAAGTCCCTGGTCAGGGCTGATGGTCGCGACGTAGGTAAGGGACTCCTCAAAATGTTCTTCGCCTCAATGGCCATCTTCGCCCTGATGTGGGCCATAGGTGCAATCATCAGGGTCTCCGGGGTTAGTTGATGTAGTCATCTTAAAACCACTTGTCTCCAAATAAAAACAAACAATGTCCTAAGAAAAATTGGGGCACTATTTGGGGCACTGTGCGGCGCTCCCGGGAGTGCCTTGTCCGACGCCGCCTCGCACAGGAGTTCGAAGGTAGGACGCACGCAACTTATTGAGGGAGCGAGGATTCTAGGCACTGACAGTCGCGCCGGCAGGACGTCTCCCGGGCGATTATTCTCTCCCCTGTGGGGAGCCGGAGGGGCATTAACCAGCACGGTGAGCTGGCAGTTGTGGAGCAAGTGTAACGAGCGGACCACAACTGACTGCTGACCGTGACCGATTCTCCTTATATCTGCAGGTCGCTAGCAAGTTGCGTGAGGCTCGCCTTTGTTAGCAAACAAGTATCAAACGCTGAAACTTAACAAAAAAGTGAAGTTTTGTTTGTGGTTTCAAAAATATGTCGTATCTTTGTGCCCTCAAACAAAGCATTGTATGGGAAAACTCGAACTTGTTATAGAAAGCGAAAATGTCAGTATTTATTCACCAAAGTATGATGGTGAAACAATGACCGAGTTCGAGAAATTCATGTCCAACAATGGCGCACTGCCTCATCCTCAGTTAAAGAAAGATTTTGATGAAATAATTGCCCGTGTTAAGAAAATGCTCGATGACTGTGGAGCCAGAGAGAATCTCTTTCGGCTTGAGGGGCGTAATATCAAAGCTCTTCCTCTCATTATAGAGCATAGAAGAGGACGAGGTGTCGGCACTGTTCGATTGTATTGTATCCGGATATCTGATAAACTTCTTATTCTTGGAAATGGAGGGATAAAGAAGGTAGATCGCTTTGAAGATGATCCTGTATTGTTAGGGATTGTGAATCAACTTCGAGACATCGAGCATCAGATTTTTGTTGAGACGCGGAAAGCCCATTCAGATTATGAAGATTATCAGACTGTTAAAACAATAATTGAAACTATCACCATATAATATTTGTTATGAAAAAGAACGCTCTATTTGACCAATGCGTTGCCAATGTCGCTCCTGAGGTGATGGAGGAGGTGAGCCTTAATATTGACATCGCGAACCGCATCTATGATCTTCTTAAGGAGAAGAGAATGACTCAGCGGGAATTCGCCGCACTCATGGGAAAACGTGAGTCCGAGATTTCCAGGTGGCTTACGGGCTCTCACGGATTCACCACCACAACGCTTGCCAAGATCGCATCAGTTCTTGGTGAACCTATTGTAGAAGTAAAGAAAGCACCACAGGTCCAGTTTGTTTTTGTCCCTGTTGGTAATTATGTCACGCTTTCCGAGTCTATCGATGGGGTATTTATTAATAAACAAGATAATAGTGATTGCCTCATGGCTTATCATAATTAGTTTCGTATGGCGGAAGATAATATTAATATCCAGATGAGACTCGTCTCTGTCGGCGAGGTAAGTTTTATGATGTCTCCCGGCAAAGTCGGAGATGACGTCAGCCCTGATTCAATGAAGATCGGCTTCTCTACCCAGATTCAGCCTGATGTTCAAAACGACATCTTTGTTCTTTTGTTCGGGACTCGCTATGAACTGAATGGCGAGGTCGTCCTTGAAAGTATCTACAAATTTGTATTTGAAGTTAAGAACCTGGCACAGTTTGTCGTATTCAATGACAACCAGAGCATCACAGTCAACCATATCATGCCTCACTTCCTAAGTGTGGCCGTAGGAACGATGCGCGGGATTTTAGTGGTAAAGACAGCCGGCACCAACTTTTCCAACTATCCCCTGCCTATGATCGACGTGAATCAATTAAATGCCAACTTGTCAACTCAGAAATAATTTCACATCGTTGGATTCGGGATGTAGGGCCTCTCCATTGATGGGAGAGGCTCTTCTCTTTTAATCCAAATCACGGCGACGGCGATCAGCCTTGTCATAAACATATCCTGCGACGAAGGACTGATGAGCAGATGTATAAAGAATGATCAAAAGTCCGTGGATAGTGGAGCCGAGTATAGTAAAAGAAAATACGCAGAACTTACGGTATTATGCGTAAAGTTCTGCGTAAATATTGTAACAAACTGATTACCAGTCTTGTTTGTGGAGGTAGTCGGATTCGAACCGGCGACCCCATGCTTGCAAAGCATGTGCTCTACCAGCTGAGCTATACCCCCATACCTTTTAAAAGAAAAATGCCGGTCTGGTGGCCGGCATTTTGGTAGGCCCTGGCAGAGTTGAACTGCCGACCTCTACATTATCAGTGTAGCGCTCTAACCAACTGAGCTAAGAGCCTGTATAATAATGAAAGACTAAAGTACAACCTTGTACTTGCCGAGCGTCCTCAAGTCAAGAACGCGCTCCAAAAAGGAGGTGTTCCAGCCACACCTTCCGGTACGGCTACCTTGTTACGACTTAGCCCCAATTACCTGTTTCGCCCTAGGCCGCTCCTCTCGGTCACGGACTTCAGGCGCCCCAGACTTTCATGGCTTGACGGGCGGTGTGTACAAGGCCCGGGAACGTATTCACCGCGCCATGGCTGATGCGCGATTACTAGCGAATCCAGCTTCACGGAGTCGAGTTGCAGACTCCGATCCGGACTGAGAGAGCTTTTCGAGATTCCCTTCCTGTCACCAGGTAGTACCCCTCTGTAACTCCCATTGTAACACGTGTGTCGCCCCGGACGTAAGGGCCGTGCTGATTTGACGTCATCCCCCCCTTCCTCACACCTTGCGGTGGCAGTCTCGCCAGAGTCCCCAGCTTTGCCTGATGGTAACTGACGACAAGGGTTGCGCTCGTTATGGCACTTGAGCCGACACCTCACGGCACGAGCTGACGACAACCATGCAGCACCTCGACAGAAGCCCCGAAGGGCCGCACCATCTCTGGATTGTTCCTCTGCCGTTCGAGCCCGGGTAAGGTTCCTCGCGTATCATCGAATTAAACCACATGTTCCTCCGCTTGTGCGGGCCCCCGTCAATTCCTTTGAGTTTCAACCTTGCGGTCGTACTCCCCAGGTGGATAACT
>Ga0256405_10006178_pt1 | contig 19541 bp, 15 predicted proteins | sample RumenRJG_02DNA_FD_189096 | JGI IMG/M metagenome (GOLD analysis project Ga0256405, IMG submission 189096) | Bovine rumen microbial communities from Lethbridge, Alberta, Canada - RJG_02 | ecosystem: Host-associated > Mammals > Digestive system > Stomach > Rumen | place: Canada: Alberta... | reverse complement strand
GGCTTCATCTCTTCCGTTGCCGGTCACATCCACATCTGTACCGGCAAGAAAGGCGTGCTCACCGGGGCCGGAAAGATCCTTGTGGATGTTTTTCTCCTCATCAAACAAGGCCGTGTAGCTTCCGTTGAGCAGACCATTATGCCCATACAGTGTGGAAGCAGTCTGGGCAGCCGATGTGTCGATTTTCACGAGCTCGTTCATCTCGACCATTGTCGTTACGTCCGAGCCGTAGGGATTGTCCGTATCGTCCGGATCATATGTCTCCGGCATCTTGGACGCATCGATGCCGAGCTGGCCCAGGACCCCTCCGCCAGCATCGTAGGTAGTCTCACCGTCCTCGCTGGCTGCTGCCGCATCTGCGAAGACGTAGTCGTCCATCCCGTTGAACATGAACGCTCCAGTGAATGCGAACATAAACGCAGTCAGAAGCGCGATCGGTTTTTTCACTTTCTCTTTCATCTTTCTTCTCCTATATGGGTATGGGAACAGGCTTTTCGTTGCTCGATTATTCTGAAATTTCATTGCATCACTATATTAAAGCATATTATATGCCAAACACGCCGTTTTGGGTAAAAAAAACAGGAAGACCCGCAAAAAACTTGTTCTTGCGGTTGATTGTATAGTTTTTTTCGTTAATGAACCCTTTCTGTTAAGGGTAAGGTTTCGCTAGCGAACACATATCGGTTCGATTTTGCCGCTTTAACGAACCAAATCCAACTCACTGTGTTCTGACTCACCGTGTTCCAAAATGCTGGACACGCGCTTTCAAAAATGGTAATATATGGTATTCTTGTATCAAGGGGGAATCGAGATGGGATTACAGGAGATGATTCGCAAGAGCATATCAATGGACCGCCAGCGACTTAGCCATTACGAGAAGCTTGCCTCCACGTCGGTAGACGGCAGGCTGAACAGGCGTTGGGACCGCAGGCGGGGCCGTTCTTATTACTATCTGAAAGAACCCGGTACCAAAAAGGAACATCCGGTCAGCGAAGCACCGAACGCACATGTCTGGAAGCTGCAGGTAAAACGGTTTGCTGCAGAGATGGTCCGAATCCTAAAGAACAACATTGAAGTCATGGAACAGTGCGCAGCCCTGCTTTTGCCTGACAATGACGCTGATGTTCTGCAGCAGCTGCCGAGAGCATACCGGCCAAATGCCGCCTTCCGGCCGAGATCCAAAAGAACGGCTTCCCGGGGCGATCGCGGGATCCACCGTGACATCCCGGGAGAGCTTCCCCAGTCAGAGAACCCTTACAATCCGGAGGAGCTCAACATCCAGACTAGCTTCGGACTATGGGTCCGGACGAAGGGAGAACTGCTGATCGCTGAACTGCTCTACAGTCTGGGGATCGAATTTTATTATGAACGCGCGCTGACCCTGGACGTCCGGCGGACCCGAGAGACTATCGTGAACGGCCAAATCCTTCACGATAGATATCAAACAAAAAAGACCTATTACCCCGATTTTACTATTATCCTTCCCGACGGAAGAGTGTTTTACTGGGAACACAAAGGACTTTTGAAAAACTACGATTACAGTGAACGGGACATCCTGAAAACTACCGACTACAATGTGAATGGGATCTATCAGCCTCACAATTACATTGTCACAGAAGAGGGTCCGGAGAATGATATTGACTTTGATGGAATCAAGCGGATCGTACAGACCTTGCTCCTGTTCTGAAAACCCGCGCATACATTTTTTCTCAAAATCGCGGCCAAGGTGGCTTCTGATCGTTGAAAACAAGAAATCTTGGTCGCGCTTTTTTGAGCCATGCCCGGGAAATAGTCCGTTCATTGGCTCCGGGTGCGACCAAACAAATTAGATTTCAACGATTGAGGTTTGTGTTGGCCGCGCAAATGCTGCCGAGATCCCTGTAAAGAGACCACATTCGCTCAATCCGGAAAAACCGCGCGACCAACAAATACAATTTTCAATGTTTGGAGTACGTGTTGGCCGCGATTTGGCGAAAAAAAGCATTTCAAAAGGCGATCACAAGTCTGGGCCTGTGATCGCCTTTATCATTCTAATCCCATCTGCTCACTGCGTTCGCAGTGGCGACTCCATTATACGACTTTCGGCTTGCCGATCAGCCTTCGCCTTCTCGGGCCGCAAAAGCATAAGGAATTTCATCAGTTCACCTTCGGTTCACTGTGACAATTCCATTATACCATCCCTCTGTTGACGATCTCTGTCAGTACGAAGGACGCAACGTCCTCTGCGTACTTGTGCGGTCCGAAACCGGCATCATAGCCAAGTTCCTGAGCCAGCTCGTGAGAGATACGCGGTCCGCCGCAGACCAGGATGACCTTGTCACGCATGCCTTCCGCTTCCAGCAGCTCGACCATGTTGGTCAGGTTCTGGATGTGGATGTCCTTCTGGGTAACGGTCTGGGAAACCAGGATCGCGTCGGCGTGGACTTCCTTCGCCTTGGCGATCAGGACCTCGTTCGGTACCTGGGAACCCATGTTGTAAGCTTCAACGCCTTCGAAACGCTCCAGACCGAAGTGGCCGTGGAATCCTTTCATGTTCATGATCGCGTCGATACCTACAGTGTGAGCGTCCGTACCTGTGGACGCGCCCACCATAACGACCGGACGGCGGATGTTCTCTTTGATGTACTCCGCGCATTCCAGACGGTCCATAACATCGACTTCGACCTTAGCGACCTTGATGGTCGTGAAGTCAACGGTGTGCTGGCACTTGCCGTAGACGACGAAGAAGGTGTATCCCTCGGTCATGCTCTTTGAGTAGACCACGTTAGGCTCATCCAGTCCCATCTTTCTTGCCAGCTGTCTTGCCGCTTCATCCGCCTCATCGCCGTAAGGTACGGGCAGGGTGAAAGCGAGTTCTGTCATTCCATCGTTCAGTGTATCGCCATAAGGCTTGATTTTTGTCAGATCGACCTGAGCGATCGCAGTTCCTGTTGCACAATCTGCCATTATTCTGCACCTCCTAACATGAGCGGGATGAACGGGTTGAAGTACTCATCATCCTTAACGCAGACGCCTTCCAGACCTTTGCCTCCGTCACGGGGACGCTTGACGCCGCCGAACTTGCCCTGCTCGATCGTGGAGAAGAGTCCTTCTTCAACGATCTCGCTCAGCATCTTGTCCGCCTTGTCCAGAACGCCCTGCGCACGGGTCTGGATGATTCCGCCTTCTTTGTAATACACTTCGGAGCCCAGGTCTCTCATATTGTTGAAAATGTAGGACGCATTCTCAATGGAGAGGTACCGGTCGTGCATATGCGGTGTGTGGATCGCTTCGGTCAGCATACCCAGCAGCTGCAGGGACTGGCCGGACCAGATAGCGATAATGTTGAACAGAGCATCCTGTACGTTGCCCTTGAAGATGTTGCCGGTCATGTACTTGGTCGGCGGCATGTACTTCAGCGGCGCGTTCGGGAAGATCTCTCTTGCCATCAGCGCCTGGGACAGTTCATAGAGGAATCCGTTCTCGATGTCCGGATCCATTTCGAACGCGTGGCCGAGGCCCATCTGCTCTTCCTTGACGTTCGCCAGTACAGCGAACTGCTCGTTGATGAACTGGGATGCCAGTACGGTGTGAGCGTTCTCGTATGCATCGTCTGTGGTCAGGTAGTTGTCCTCACCGGAGTTGAAGATGATATCGGCATAACCGATGATAACTCTGGAGAAGTACTGGTCGACCAGCGTTCTCTGCATATTGATATCTCTGAACAGGATCCCGTAGATAGCGTCATTCAGCATGACGTCCAGACGCTCGATCGCACCCATGGCTGCGATCTCCGGCATGCACATTCCTGAGGAATAGTTGCACAGACGGATGTATCTGCCGACTTCTTCGCCGACCTCATCCAGAGCTTTTCTCATGATCCTGAAGTTTTCCTGTGTTGCGTAGGTTCCGCCGAATCCCTCGGTCGTCGGTCCGTACGGTACGTAGTCCAGCAAAGACTGGGCCGTCGTTCTGATGACCGCGATGATGTCAGCGCCCTGACGGGCAGCCGCCTGTGCCTGCACCACGTCTTCGTAGATATTTCCTGTCGCTACGATGACGTACAGATACGGACGCTTGCCTTCTCCGATAGTTGCCAGATACTCGTTTCTCTTCTCCGTCTGCTGGCGGATCTTCTTCAGAGCATCATGAACGATCGGCATGATCTTTTCTTCAGCTTCTTTCACCGGAGCCATTTCCAGCTCAGTGATGTTCAGCTCGCCTCTGCCGACGGCTTCTGCGATCTCCTGCGGTTCCTTGCCCGTCTGGATCATCGCGTTGCCCATCCAGTAGGCGATGCCGCGCGGCAGGCCTCCGGCCTTCAGCAGCTGATCCACAACTACGTTCGGCAGCGGTTCATCGAACTCGTCGACACCGTCAACGCCCAGCAGACGGAGCACTGTTCTCTCCGTACTGACCGTGGTGTGTCTGTCGATGAATTCCTGCATGCTCTGCGCGATCTTATGAGCGCTGGAACGTGCGTGATCCACCTTTGCCGGATCCAGGTTCAGTTTACTTTTCATCCTTGTTCTCCTTTACTTCAGACAGTCCTTCATCTCATTATCTCAGGTATTCTTTTGCTTTATCGATGATCTCACTTCCGATGCCCAGCATCTGCGCGATGTGGAGTGCATCGTGAGGCACATCTCCTCTGCCGTCGACTCTCTGCAGGCGGTAATCCATAAATTTGCGGATCACTTCGATCCGGCCCTTCGCGTCCGCCGTCCTGAGCTGGGTATCCAGCTGTGAGAAGTCAGCGTGCGCCAGGCCTGTGACCTGCAGGTTCACGACTTCATCCTCCTCCGCGACCCGTTCGAAATGAGTCGTGATCAGAGTGATGTAGTCTCTGTGCTTCAAGTGATCGACGATCGCTTTTGTCAAAGCCAGTCCCTCGGACGGATTAGTGCCGCTGGCGATCTCGTCGATCAGCAGCATCGCCCTGGACTTGCTTTCGTCCAGCATCTTCTTGAGATCTTCCATCTCGCTTCCGAAGCTGGACAGGCCCCTCTCGATGGACTGACTGTCCCCGATCAGAATCTGTACGCTGCTGCAAAGCCCGATCCTCGCGCTCTCACAGGGCACCGGAAGTCCGTACTGGGCCATCAGGCTGACCAGTCCCACCAGTTTGAGGGAAATGGTCTTGCCGCCCATATTGGCTCCGGTGATGCAGGTCACGCCATCGGCCAGTTCGATGGAGATGGGGCAGTATTCCCCGCCGTCCTTCTTCAGGATCTCTTCGACCTGCAGATGTCTGCCATCGGTGAACCGGATCTGGTGTTCCGTCACGATGTCAGGGGTGCAGCAGTTGTGTTTCCTGGCATATTCAGCCTTTGCAATGGCCAGATCCAGAGCGCCGATCTTCCCGACTGCCTCCAGCAGAGCCTTGCTGTGGCCTCCTACATGTGCCGATAACCAGCGCCTGACCTTGTACTCCTCGCGCTCGATCTGTTCCGTACACTCCTCGATCTTACGCGTGAGCTGATCTGTTTCCTCGTCAGCGGTCAGACGCCAGGTGATCGACATGTAGTCTTCCGCCGATTTCTCAAGTTCGGCGATCTCCTCAATCATTTTTATACGTTCACGGTCCGCCTTATTGACCTGCACCTCGAACTTGGGTGTCAGTGCGACTCCGTGCTGCTTTCGAAGCTGGGTTGCCTTTTGCTTCTGATGTTTCCGGACCTGCCGTTCCGCATCCTTTCTCTGCTGCCGCAGAGCCGCCAGTTCCTCGGAGAAACTGTCGTAGATGAAGAATGTGCTGACGCGGCTGCCGTCCGGATCCAGATAATCCAGGAGCGGGGTCACGTCATAGGGCACGAATTCCGGCGGAAAATGCTCGGTTTCGTTCATTTTGCGAAGCTTTTCCATCTGCAGAAGCAGGATCTTCAGCTCAAAAAGCTCTACCACTGTCAGTACGCTGTCCCGACTTTTTTCTATGGACAGTGTGTTGTCTTTGACCAGCATGAGGATCTCCTTGAGCTCACCGGTACGCCGTTCGTCCCGCGCGATGATCTCTCCGATCTTCCGGATACGCTCAAATTCCTCCCGCAGCTGCTCTTCCTCCCCGGGCATGAACGGTTTCGCCCCGCGCAGCGCTTTCTGGCCGTAGGGGCAGAGGATGTTCAGGGAAGCAAATACATGAGCAAGACCTGTTTCTCGCTTTACTTTATCAGTTGCCAGGATCTGTTCGCTCATTATCGTCTCTGCTTCCTTCCCGGATCCTGCGGATCCTTATTCCATTACATCGATTACCGGTATATCCGGGATCGCTGCCTGCATCGCGCTGACCAGCTGCTGCTGGTCGAAACGATAGCCGAACGGTGATGTCGGGTTCACCGTCAGCGCGGCAACGTTGATATTCTCCAGGACCTTCACATCCAGTCCCCATTTCCGCAGCTTCCTCCATTGCGGCGGAAGGAAGAATATCTTGGTCGGATCCTTCAGTACGAAGGTGACCCTGCGCATGGTCCGGGGATCGATCCCGTCGATCGACCCCGGCGTGAACGCTCCGGGGACAAAAATGTGGCTGATATCCTTACCATCTTCTTTGCTTAACAAGCCAGCCAGTATTTTTCCCGCTCCCAGACCGGTCCTGACCTGGAGCGTCTCTAATGATCCGTTCCTGATCAGCTGGATCCGCTCGTCATCGCGGATGTCTTCGAGGGCGCTGCGTACCGGGCCCTCTTCCAGGCAGGGGAGTCTGTACAGCCCCACCGTGTGTGCCGTTTCCTCGATGACTACAGACATCTGTCTTGAAATGACAGCACCTGTCGAAAGGATGATCGCATCGGATGTCTCCGGCGCGGCGATGGACTTTCGGTCGATCGCCCCATCGATCAGCACCACCTCCGCTCCGGCTTCGATCATTTCCCTGCAAAGGCTTTCGTGCTGGGCATTGATGACAGGTCCCGCGACCTGCACGTACCCGGAACTCGCCACTCTGCAGAGCAGGATCGGGCCGAGGGATGTGCCGTATTCGGTCTTGCGCAGGATCTCAAGTCCTGCGTCCGCCAGATCATAAAGCTGGACCGGAACCGATACGAGCATTCCTTCTTCAAGCCAGATGCTTGGTTTATCTGTACCTGTCACAAGATCGGTCCGTTCTCCGTCCCGGCCGGTGGACGTGACGCCGACGACCATCTCGTCATCCATCGCCTCTTCGAGGAAATAGTTCAGAGAAGTGGTCTTGCCGGCATTTTTCGCCATGCCCACGATGGCTATTCTTTTATATTTTTGTGACAGTTCATACAGCATAGTTATAGTCGCTTATTTCTTGTTACGCTCGTGCCGCAGCAGTCCCATCGGTTCCATGGACATTCTCTCGCCTTCAGCAAGTCCTGCAACACCTTCGTATCTGTACTCATCCACCGGCTTGCAGTTCTCATAGCTGCACTGCAGCTTCGGCAGCTGCGGCGGCTCGGTGTAAGTAGTGATAACGCCTTCGTAGTTTCTCAGGATGACTCTCTCCGGAGTCTGAGAAATGACGTACTGCGGCATGACCGGAGTCTTTCCGCCGCCTCCCGGTGCGTCGACGACGAATGTCGGTACCGCATAACCGGAGGTATGTCCTCTCAGTCCCTCGATCAGCTCGATGCCCTTGGAGACCGGAGTTCTGAAGTGCTCGATTCCCAGAGACAGGTCGCACTGATAGATGTAATACGGACGGACTCTATTCTTGACGCACAGGTGTACCAGGTTTCTCATGACATGGACATCATCATTGACGCCTCTGAGCAGTACGGACTGGTTTCCGAGAGGGATACCGGCATCAGCCAGCTTGCGGCAGGCTTCTGCTGCTTCCGGAGTCCATTCTTTCGGGTGGTTGAAGTGAGTGTTCAGCCAGATCGGGTGATACTTCTTCAGCATGTTGACCAGGTCATCGGTGATTCTCTGCGGCATAACGACCGGAGTTCTCGATCCGATACGAACGATCTCAACGTGATCGATCTTTCTCAGCTCACTGATGATGTATTCCAGGACCTCATCCTCTACGCACAGAGCGTCTCCGCCGGAGAGCAGTACGTCTCTGACGACCGGAGTTCTCTTGATGTAGTCGATGCATGCGTTGATGTCGTCCATGCTTCTGGCGCCATCAGTCTCGCCTGCCAGTCTTCTTCTGGTGCAGTGTCTGCAGTACATGGAGCACTGGTCAGTGATCAGGAACAGGACTCTGTCCGGATATCTGTGGGTCAGTCCCGGAGCCGGAGAGTCTTCGTCTTCGTGGAGCGGGTCCAGCATGTCAGCTTCACCTCTGTGGGTCTCAGCCAGAGTCGGGACAGCCTGCATTCTGACCGGGCACTGCGGATCATCCGGATCCATCAGGGAAGCATAGTACGGTGTGATGCCGACGCGGAATCCGTGCATGACCTTCTCGATGTCAGCTTCTTCTTCCGGTGTCAGGTTCACGACCTGCTTGATCTTCTCTACGGAGTCCAGTCTGTTCGCAACCTGCCAGTGCCAGTCGTTCCATTGTTCATCAGTAACGTCCTTGAACAGGGGAATGTCTTTCCAATTTCTGATTGCCATAACGTTTTACCTCCTCAAACACATTAAAAATGCATTTCCTTTTAAAACCGTTTGAAACCGGGGCCGGAAAAGTTTCCGGGTCCCCGGTCTGAAATTCAGTTGATCTACGCAGTCTTATTGGATTATGCGTACATCTCCGCGAACAGGTCTCTCAGTCCCTGGTGCTCTCTGAGTACCTGCAGTGTGATCTCTGCGTGGCCCTTGGTGTAGCCGTTTCCGATCATCATGTTGACGTCCTTGCCAACACCCTCTGCGCCCAGAGCAGCCTTTGTGAAGCTGGTTGCCATGGAGAAGAAGTATACAACACCGTCGTCCTTGCAGGTCAGGATGGAACCCATCTCTGTGTTCTCGATGGATACGCAGTTGATAACGACGTCGCACAGCTTGCCGTCGGTCAGCTCCATGACCTTCTCATACATGCCGACTGCATCGGTAGCATCCATGTGGAAGTACTCGTCAGCCAGATCCAGCTTGCGAGCTCTGTCTTCGGACTTCTGGGAACCTGCAGCGCAGATGACCTTACCGGTAACGCCAGCCATCTTCTTAGCCATGTACAGGCACAGCAGACCGGACTTGCCGCCGCCGCCGATGACCAGAACGGTGTCTCCAGGGCGAGTCAGCTTCGCAGCCTGAGCAGGAGCTCCTGCAACGTCCAGTGCGGACAGTGCCAGACCTTCCGGCATGTCATCAGGCAGCTTCGCATAGATGCCGCTCTGGAACAGGATCGCCTGGCCAGTGATGTCGACCTGGTCGATCGCCGGTCTCATCTCGTGGATCTCTTCGATGACCAGCGGAGTCAGGGACAGGGAAACCAGTGTAGCGAGCTTGTCGCCGACCTTCAGGTCGCCTTCGTAAGCCGGTCCGACTTCCTTAACGGTACCGATCAGCATGCCGCCGGAACCGGTCCACGGATTCTTGTGCTTACCAGCGTTCTCAACGATCTCCAGCATCTTAGCCTTGACCTTTGCCATTTCAGCCTCATCACCATCGATGTCTGCCGGCTTCTTGCCGTCGCAGACTCTTCTGACGATCTCTGTGAAAGAAGCGGAGTCGATGTTCAGTGTGATAACATCGATCAGAACTTCGTTGTCATAGATCTCCATAGTGTTGTCGATCTTGTCAGCCGGCTGCGGCAGAATGCCTTCCGGGGAGATAACTCTGTGTGTTCCGAACGGATTTCCTTTTTTCATGTTTTTTTCCTCCTTAGAAATTATGGTGCTTTCTGCAGACCGGTAGCCCCGCGGGACTGCCTGTCCCCAGATTTTTTTACCAGTCTATTTGTTACCCTTTTAACAAGCAAACAGCGTGCCAACATGCAAAGGCTGGCGCGACTTCCTGAAAATACCTTGAAATTTCGCCGTTCCAGCTCGCATTTGTCCGGCGCCCGGACCCTCTCATCCGCCGCTTTGAACCGCCAGAGTTTCGCGCAGGCCCAAAAAGCGAACCGAAAATGGTTCAGAACAAAAAAACACCGTGGTCCCCCTTGCGAGGGCCACGGTGAATCCGTTCTATTCCAACCCGTATTTATTCTTTTTTCGGACGAACTGGGTCTGGCTGATCCCCAGGGCGTTGGCCGCCTTGCGGGTAGAGCCGTGTTCCTCCCAGGCTGTGCGGACCAGTTCTTTTTCGTAAGCATCCAGCAGCTGGGACAGTCCGACCCCGGCACTCATCACCGCGCTCTCCGCGGGAGGCATGACTACAGTGCCGGTGAGGGCCGATTCGTCCATCTCTTTCAGCACATCCATCATTGTGACGTTGTCATTTTTGCTGGAGATCATCAGTCTTTGCATGACATTCTCCAGTTCCCGGATGTTGCCGGGCCAGGAACGATTGGAAAGGTACTCTACCGCGTCATCGTCGATGTACTTGTCCATGCCGAATTTCTCATTATACCGATCGATAAAGAACTCGATCAGCGCCGGGATGTCCTCCCGCCGTTCCGCCAGAGACGGGATGTTGATCGGGAATACGTTCAGCCGGTAATAAAGGTCGCGTCGGAACGCTTTCTGCTCGACCATGTCCTCCAGTCTCCGGTTGGTGGCCGACAGGATCCGGACATTGGTTTTGACCGGGGTGGTCCCTCCAACTCGCATGAACTCTCCATCCTGGATGACCCGCAGAAGTTTCGCCTGCATGTCCACGGGCAGTTCTCCCACTTCATCCAGGAAGATCACGCCATTGTCCGCCGCTTCAAAGAAGCCTTTTTTGCCCTTTGTGTCCGCTCCAGTAAAGGCGCCCTTCTCATATCCGAAGAATTCCGATTCCATCAGGTTCGGCGCGATGGACGCGCAGTTGACCTTCAGATAAGGATACATTTTTCTGACACTGTTTTTCTGGATCAGGCTGGCGATCCGTTCCTTACCGACGCCGGTCTCCCCGGTGATCAGAACGTTGCAGTCGTATTTAGCCACCGTGATCGCGTCTTCCAGAACAGAGTTCATTTTCTGGCTGGTCGCGATGAAGTCCTCTGTCAGCGGAAGGTTCTTCAACCGGTAGGTGTCGTGCAGTTCCCTCTCATAGACCGATTCCCTGCCTTTGCTGCGGCGCTGGTTCCGGCTGATGAGCCCGCCTTCGATGTAAGGCGCCAGCTCGCGCACCAGCTCGAAGTCAAAGTCCGCGTACTCATTGATATACCCGTCGGCGCACATGATCTTCAGTTCCCGGCAGACGGCCTCTGTGATATACAGGGCTATGTTGTAGTTGCTGATGAAATTGGCGAACACTACGGTCCCGCCGGATTTGGTGGCCATGATGTTGATCGTCTCCGACCCCGGGATGTCGACGCAGTTGACCGACAGATCCATCTCAGGATAGGGCTGCAGTTTCTCAAGGCATGTGACCGGCCGCAGCATGTTCATGTGGTCGACCTTGGTGAATACCCGATCGACCAGCTTTTGGATCTTCTCCCCCTGGAACAGGGGCAATGTGTTCCGATCCAGCAGGCAGTAGATGTTTGCCTCTGGTCCTGCAGCTCTCCGGATCGCATATCCGTACACCAGGGTCATGATCCAGCTGTTGCCGATGACCGCGAAGTTCTCCTTGCCGGCCGCTTCTTTACTTACATTATATATGGTCCCGGATTCATTGAAGATGTACAGCAGCAGTCCCTCCGGCAGATCCTCCGGCTTCTTCAGGATCGGCACACCTGGGAGAAGGATGGCATACCCTTCCACCTCGACCTGAGGGAAGACCGGATCCACCTTCGTGATCTTCGTGATGCTCATCGGCAGCCCTGCCAGCGACGCGTTGCAGAAGACCTCATCGCCGACCTGGAATCCTGCAGTGTTCTCATAGGCAGGATCGATCTCTTCGATCTCTCCATACAGGACTCCGCCGGTATCTGTGATCGGATTATGCAGCTTCCCCCGCGCCATAACTATATCGATGATCTTTTCTTTGAGCAGATCCTCATCATTGGCCACGCTCTGGCACAGCTGCAAAAAGCTGGTTCCTTCGATATGGAGCCTGCGCAGTTTCACCCGGATCTCGCCGCTGCGGAGCTGTCTGCTGTTGTCCAGCTCCCATGCTGCCGCCGGGAATACCTGGGGTGGCGAGACCACCCGGTCGATTCCATAATTCTGTTCCATTTTACTACTTCTCCTCTTCACCCGATGAACCGTTAGTGAACACATTCTGCACATTTTTCGCTCCGAATGCGAACCGCAATCGGTTCATTCTTTCCTGTTTTCAATGATAAACCATTGGCACGGTGTTTGCAATAATATATAAGTTGAACAAGTACGATAAAACAATAACAATACAAAAAGGAGATCTCAAAATGGAAAAAATCACATCAACATTAAGACTGCGTATGTCCCACAAAGATGCTCACTATGGCGGAAGCCTGGTCGACGGAGCTCACATGGTTCACCTGTTCGGCGACGTTGCTACAGAACTGCTGATCAAGGCTGACGGAGATGAGGGTCTGTTCCTCAGATACGATGAGGTCGAATTCCTGGCTCCGACTTATGCCGGCGACTACATCGAAGCATACGGCGAGATCACAGAATTCGGAAACACATCCAGAAAGATGGTCTTCGAAGCAAGAAAGGTCGTTGCTGCACGTCCTGACATCAGCCCGTCCGCAGCAGACTTCCTCGAGGAGCCGATCGTCGTTGCCAGAGCAAAGGGCATCTGCGTCACACCGAAGGAAGCAAAGAGAAAATAAGTATATAAACTGTTTTCGACTTTACGATTGACTACTTCTTCTCTGAAACAACACTGCTGAGCCTCTGCGGTTCACAGTGTTGTTTCGTTTTTAAAACCAAAAAAGGCCTTCGGATCTAAAGGCCTTTCAGATATTCGATCTCCCGGCGGGTCAGTTTGCGGTAATGTCCCTGCTGCATGTGCCCCAGCCGGACGTCGCCTATGGCGATCCGTTCCAGTTCGATCACAGTGTTTCCGACGGCTTTGAACATCTTTCGCACCTGCCGGTTCTTGCCCTCGCGGATCGAGATCTCCACGACTGTGGAGCGCTGGTTCTGCTTGATGACCCGCACCTTAGCGGGCGAGGTGATGAACCCTCCGATATCGACGCCCTTTCTGAGCCTGGCCAGACGGGCGTCGGACACGATGCCCGAGACCAGTGCCACATAGGTCTTGTACACTTCGTGTTTCGGATGAGTCAGCCGGTAAGCCAGATCGCCGTCATTTGTCATCAGCAGCAGTCCGGTGGTATTGTAGTCCAGGCGTCCCACGGGAAACAGCCGCTCAGGGATATCGCTGACCAGCTGTGCTACGGTCGCCCGGTCCCTGTCATCGTCCATCGACGTGATATAGCCTTTTGGCTTGTTGACCGCCACATAGACTTTATTGTCCTCAGCCTCGACCAGCCTGCCGTTTACTGATACCTGGTCGCCTTCCTGCACGTCGTAGCCCATCTCGCGCATCACGGCACCATTGATCTTCACGTTTCCCGCGGCGATCAGTTCGTCCGCTTTCCGCCGGCTGCAGATCCCTGCTGAGGCGATGTATTTATTGAGTCGCATTGTGTTCTTCTCCCGCCTGCCGTTTTATCTCTGCTGCACCTGCGCCTGACCCTGGGCCTGGCTCTGTGCGGATCCGGTCGCCGGGGCCGTTCTTCCGGTCTGGGCAGCTCCAGCCTTTGCGCCGGCCTGCGTCGTTCCAGCCTTTGCGCCGTTCTGGCCCTGACGCCCCAGAAGCCCGTCCTGAGCGAACATGTTCTTCAGCACCTCGATGTCGACTTCCGCGTCCATCTGATCTCTCTCCAGCAGGTCCGCCTCGATGTTGGACAGGGCGTTGGCGCTGGTCCCGAGGGCGTCACGGATCTGCTTCTTGATGTCCGCCGGTGTATCCGGCGCCTGATACTTGCGGATCAGTTCCAGGATCTGCGGCAGATAATACTTGTACAGCCGTTTGATGGCCATCTTCTCCGCCAGTTCCGGCTGGCTCTGCAGCCGCTCATCGATACGGCGCACCGAGCCCTCCAGCCCGTAGAGATACCCCCGCACTGTCTCGTCGTCCGTCTCCCGGATGGCCTGGCGGATCATCTCGAGATCAGACAGCTCTTCTTCCTTCTCAAACTGGGCCTCCGGCACCTCTTCTTCCTTCGGTTTCGCCGGTTCCTCCTGCGGTTTCGGCTCTTCCTTCGGGATGTCCGGGATCGGCCGCAAAGGCTTGCCTCCGGAGGTCATGACCAGCATGTCGTGCTCCGCGTCGACATAAGCTTCGATATTGCAATTCGGCCCGATGAAGAAATCGCTGTGGATCATGGTCTGCAGATCGGAATAGACCGTCTTCTCGGACAGCCCCATCTTCCGCGCGATCAGAGAGATCGGCGTGTTCCCCCGGTTGTCGATGATCGCTTCATACCGGTCCCACTTGTCGACCTGCTTTTTGGCTGTCAGCAGGAGGATGATCCCGGGAATGAGGAAGATCAGCGGACTGATCAGAGCCGAAGCGTCCAGCGCCACGAGCGCCGCCGGCAGTTCCAGCGCCCCCAGTATGGTCAGGATCCAGCCCCAGACCCGTTTCGTCTTCTGGGTCCGCTTGTTCCGGATCTGTTTCAGTTTCTTGTCATTATAGTAAAGATTGTTCATTCTGTTCATTGTTCTTACCGCTTCCTGTATTTTAAACATATTCCGCAATGATATTATAACAGGGACAAGGCCGCTTCACAAGCTTGCGCGGCCGCTCCCGAGCGAGTATACTCTATATATTATTAGTGGAATTCAGGCGAGGTATCTTTTATGGGAAAAACGTTTCTGGAATATCAACTGAGTATCGACTCTCTGACGGTCTTCAGCGCTCTGAAGCAGGACCCGGTCATCTCAGCGCTCCGCAGGCTTCTGGCTGTCTTGGCGGACGATGCAAAGGCAGGATCCGCCGATGGCATAAAGGCTGGTTCTGCCGGGGATGCGGTCGTTCTCTACAGTGACATGTTGGCGAAGCTCTACCCTCACGGGTCCGATCTGAGCGAATACATCCGGGAGCTGGTTCTCTCCGATGACAACTTCTACGTGCAGGCGATGGCTGCCGGGAAGCACCTGTCCGATGAGATCCAGGACGCTGCCCGCAGAGAACTGAACAACCTGCAGGATCTGGGCGGGCTTTCCTGCGCGGACGTCAGAAGCGCCATCGGTTATGACGGCTTCCTGCCTTTCTGGACCAACAGCAAGCTTTATCTGATCAGCGATTTCATGACCAAGCTGGAACAGATCCCTGTGACCGGCTATGGGATCTACGCGGATTACCGTTTCTTCCGGATCTCCGGCGGCAAGATCACGCCGGTCGCTCACCCGGATGCCCAGCCTTTGGATCAGCTGTTCGGCTACGAAAGAGAGCGCAGCCTGATACTGAAGAATACGGAAGCGCTGATGGACGGGACCGGCGCCAGCAACATGCTGCTCTATGGTGATGCCGGCACGGGCAAAAGTTCCACCATCAAAGCTGTGGCTCTGGAATATGCTGACCGGGGTCTTCGCATCGTTGAGGTCAAAAAGAATCAGCTCTACCAGATCCCTGATGTTCTGGAAGAGCTGTCTTCGAACCCTCTGAAGTTCATATTGTTTATCGACGATCTGAGTTTCTCCGGAAACGACGATAATTTCTCCGCTCTGAAGGCGACCCTGGAGGGCAGCGTGGCCGGATGCGGCGGGAATACCGTCATCTACGCCACCAGCAACCGGCGCCACCTGGTAAAGGAAACCTTCGGCGACCGCGCGGGCGATGAGCTGCACGTCAACGATACGATGCAGGAGACCATGAGTTTGGCTGCCCGGTTCGGGCTGACCATCACTTTCAGCAAGCCGTCCAAAGACGAATATCTGGACATCGTCCGCTCGCTGGCGGCTGAGTATGGTGTGGATCTGCCGGATGAGGAGCTGGTCCGCCGGGCCGAGGCCCATGCCATCCGCAGAAACGGCCGCAGCCCGCGTACCGCCAAACAGTTCGTGGAGTTACTTAAGATCGGGCTCTAAAATTTAATCCGTGCGCCGCAGCGCCTCGGCCCGCGCCATTAGCGCGTCCCGTTCATTAGGGCACGTTCCGTCGATGACCTCTTCGAGCAGATCGCTGAGGATCCTTCCGATCTGCGGGCCCTCAGGTATGCCGGCCCCGATCAGATCCTTTCCGTTTATTTTCAGATCCCTGATGCTGAAACAGGCTTTGTCCCGGATCAGCTGACGGATCTGTTTTTCTATGCGGTCAAACTTGTCCAGCAACTCCTGAGACACATTGCCGGTGGCAATGTTATCCGCCCTCTTGATCTCCAGGATCTCCAGAAGGACCTGCGGCCCGTACCGGTTCATCCACCGTTTAAGGAGCCGGTCGTCTTCCTGAAATATCATGTCGTGATGGCGGATCAGCGTTTCCATCCGTTCAGATGTGGCGCGGTCTGCCTTTAGCTGTTCCATGATCTGCCGGACGATCTTCGCGCCGGCCTCGGGATGTCCGTAGAAATGACCGATGCCGTTCTCGTCCAAAGAGTAGACCTCCGGCTTTCCGATGTCGTGGAGCAGCGCCGCCAGCTTCATGCAGTCTTCCGGCGCCGCGTTTTTGGGGTCGCTCGCCCGAACCGATTCCGGTTCACCGGGCTGTGCCTGCTCCGGGCCGGTCTCCATGTCCGCTCCACCCGCAGGTTCCGGCGCGACCGGCCGCACGGCTTCCATCGCCCGGACGCAGTGCTCCAGCACATTATATTTATGGTAGGGATTGTTCTGTTCGAACCCTTTCATCGGCATCATCTGCGGGATGACGACCGATAGGATATCTATGTAGCGGCGGACCACCCGTCCGGCAGCTTTGCCGCAGACCAGCTTTTTGAGCTCCACGAAGATCCGCTCGGCGGAGATCCCCTTTAGAAGAGGCGCGCACCGCCTGAGGGCTGCCTCCGTCTCCGGTTCGATCTCATAATCCAGCACTGCCGCGAACCGCAGCGCCCGCAGGATCCGCAGTCCGTCCTCCCGGAAACGGGTGTCCGGATCACCGACTGCCCGGATGATCCCCGCGTTCAGATCTGCCTGTCCTCCGAAGGGGTCCGCGATCTCCCCTCTCTGATCCATGGCCATGGCGTTTACGGTGAAGTCTCTGCGACGCAGGTCCTCGGTCAAAGACGTGACAAAACGGACCTGATCCGGATGGCGGCCGTCGGAATAAGCACCGTCCACCCGGTAGGTCGTGATCTCGATCGGGATTCCACGTGGCGCCGCCGGCAGTTCAGGTGGCAGCAGCACAGTCACTGTCCCATGCTTCAGACCTGTCCCGATCACCTGCAGATCCGAAAATACCTGGCAAGTCTCTTCCGGCAGGGCGTTGGTCGTAATGTCGATGTCGGTCGACGACAAACCGTCGGTCTGGCCCGCTTCCGCCCGGAGGGTCTCCCGCACGCAGCCGCCCACCAGCCAGGCTTCGAAACCTGCGCTCTCCAGCCTTTGCAGGATGGGCCGCCCCCGCTCTATGAATTTGTCGCGAATACCTTCCTTCTTCATACCGACAGTATACCATTTCGTGACGCGTTGTGAAACAGCGGGCTATTCGCATTTCATCACAGATGACCAATGACCAAAGATCGGCATCTCCACACGCCGCTACCGCTGAAAGAGGATTTTCTTCCTGGAATGGTAGCTTCCTACCGTTCTGAGTGCATTTCTTCGAATTAATGGTAAGGGACAGATCAAGGAATCGTGCCGGAGAGCAAACAAATTTGCCGATTCGCCATCATCTGAAGTGGTCCCCATTTAACGGACACTAACTTATATAAATCTTTCGAAAGATTCTCGTTGTTTACTCTGCGATTTACCCGACTGCACTTTCTTGTGGGCAATGGCTGTGGGTAAGTCGCAGGCCGCGGGCCCTTCAGGGAGGCCCTGCGACCGAGTCGGCGACTTATCCATCAGGCTTGTCCATATGAATGTGCTGACTCTCTTTGTCCTCAGGCTGCTAGTGATTCATTATATACTTCAGCCGGTGTCTTGTAGTCATTCGCCGAGTGCAATCTGCCGGTATTGTAATATCCCCAGATGTACTCCATCAGATCGTCCCCGGCTTCTTCTCTTGTCTCGTACAGCCCCTCGATCCACTCGACTTTCATCCTTCCCCAGAAGCTCTCGATCGGTGCGTTATCCCAACAGTTCCCTGTCCGGCTCATGCTTCCGATCATTCCATATTCTTTTAACTTTTCAACGTATTCATTGGATGCGTACGTTGATCCTCTGTCACTGTGCAGGATGCATCCCTTTAATTCGTCTTTTCCTATTCTCCTTACGGCATCTTCCAGAGCCTCTATCACCAGATCTTTATTATTGTTCCTGCTCACTGCCATTCCTACGATCTTCCGTCCGTACAGATCCATGATCGCAGCCAGATACAGCCATCCTTCTTCAGTCGCTATGTAGGTCGTGTCACTGACGAATTTCTGGTTCCTTCTTTCTGCTGTGAATTCCCTGCTGAGCCTGTTCGGGAAGATATTTATGCTGTCTTTTGAATCTGTCGTTACAACAATCTTCTTGCGTCCCTTTGGCACAAGGCCGTTTTCCTTCATCAGCCTTGCAACTCTTTTCCGGTTGATGTTCCTTCCGTACAACTTAGTGAGCTGTTTGGCTATGCGCCTTGCGCCCATTGACCTTCGACTCCCTAAAAAGATCTCCAGTATGTCATGATATATCTGCGCGTTCTCGATTTCCCGCTCGCTTGCCTCTCGCCCGAGCCAGTCGTAGTAACCGCTTCGCGAAACCTCCATTATCTGTGCCATCTTCTCCACACTGTGCTCACTTTTGTGCTCCAGTATGAACTGATATCTTTCAGCTACAGGTTTCGCTTCGAGAAGTAGGCTGTGGCTTTTTTTATGATTTCATTCTCTTCCTTGAGATCTGCGATCTCTTTTTCAAGTTGTGCTATCTTCTGATCTTTGAACTTCTCAGGGCCGCCTGGTTCGAATGCCAGATCGCCATACTGGCGGTACGAGGCTACCCATTCTTTGATGGCCCTGATATCCAATTCGTATTTTCGTGCAACCTCAGCGTATGTCTTCGCCTGATTTGCCTCCTTTGCTACAAGCAGCATAAACTGCGGTGTGTATCGTTTGCTCCCTTTCATGGCCTTTCCCTCCATTTTCACCGTTAGAATACCATATCTTTAGATACTTGTCTCACAGTGTCCGTTTTTTGGGGGCCATATTACATCCGGCAAGATAGTACTTCTTATCCTGTTCCCTAGATCGTCAAGCGACTGTCGTTACCGTTACGAAGGACTTTTTCGCTCAGAACGGTAGCCGCTTACCATTTTGAACAAGAAGTGTACGATTTGCGGAACGCCCGTCCACGTCAGTCTGAAAAAAGCGCCCCGTCGTTTGCAAATTCCCCGGATCTGTCGTAAGATGTACCAGGACAGGACACAAGAACTATGATCGGATACGTCATTCCAGACAAGGGCGAGCTAAAGGTTCGCGAATATGAGATCTACACCGGATACTATTGCGGCATCTGCAAATACATCGGCAAGACCTACGGTCAGCTGCCGCGGATGGCGCTCAGTTATGATGCCGCGTTCATCGCGCTGCTCCTGGCCTGCGTCGACCCCGA
>Ga0256405_10006176_pt1 | contig 19544 bp, 16 predicted proteins | sample RumenRJG_02DNA_FD_189096 | JGI IMG/M metagenome (GOLD analysis project Ga0256405, IMG submission 189096) | Bovine rumen microbial communities from Lethbridge, Alberta, Canada - RJG_02 | ecosystem: Host-associated > Mammals > Digestive system > Stomach > Rumen | place: Canada: Alberta... | reverse complement strand
CTCTTCCAGCTTCTTCGCGGTCTCAGCGGTCACCGGAGTCACACCGTCAGACTCGTAGCAGATGTTCTCGGTGGCGTTGTCATAGATTCTCGCGCAGTCGATGGCGTCCTGGATGTCCATATCGTAGTCGATCATTCTCTGGATGACCTGAGCGATGGTCGGGAAGATACGGGTCGCACCCGGGGAACCGATGGTCAGGAACGGGCTGCCGTCCGGATACAGGACGATGGACGGGCTCATGGAGGACAGCGGACGCTTGCCGCCGGCCACGCAGTTGGTGCTCTCCGGATTCGGGGAGAAGTCATCCATCTCGTCGTTCAGCACGAAGCCGTAGCCTTCCGCGACGACCTTGGAGCCGAAGCCGTAGTTGACAGTCTTAGTGCAGGCGAACATGTTGCCCTCTTCGTCAATGACGGAGAAGGAAGTCGTTGCGTAGTGCTCAAGCTCTTCCGGAGTGGTTGCGACGTAGCTTCCGCTCTTTTCCGGATCGATCATGTCGAAGCGGCTCTTCGCGTACTCTTTGCTGGTCAGCTGCTTCAGCGGAACATCGACGAAATCGGTGTCTGCCATGTACTGTGCTCTGTCAGCGAAAGCGATCTTGAAAGCCTCGGAGAACATGTGCACGTATTCCGGAGAGTTCACTTCCAGAGAAGCCATATCCGCGTTCTCCAGAATGTTCAGGATCTCGCAGAGGTGGGTACCACCGGAGGATGCCGGCGGCAGAGAGTAGATGGTGTAGCCTTTGTAGTTGCCGACCACGGGCTCACGGACCTTGACTTCATAGTTCGCGAGGTCTTCCATGGTCATGAGTCCGCCGTACTTCTGGGTAGCGTCCACCATAGCCTGCGCAACTTCGCCGGTGTAGAAAGCGTCCTTGCCGCCGTCGCGGATCATCTCCAGGGTCTTCGCGAGATCCGGGTTGTTGATCTTGTCGCCTACTTCGTAGGGCAGCTCCAGATCATTCAGGTAGATCTTCGCCAGCGCCGGGATACCCTTGATCAGGCCGTACTCGCTGTCCAGCTCTTCCTTGAAGGTCGCGCCAATGATGTAGCCGTCATTTGCAAGGTCGATGGCGCTCTCAAAGATCTTCTCGCGGTCGATCTTTCCGGAGCCGTAGTTCTCAAGCAGGTATTCCATACCGGCGACCTCACCGGGAACACCGATGGAAAGTCCGCCGTACTGGCTGGCCGGAGACTTTGCGCTCTCCGGATCAGCGCCTTCGGGCGTATAGTCGACGACCTTGCCTTCCGCGTCGAGCCACATCTCCGGTGTTGCCGCTGCAGGAGCGACCTCACGGAAGTCGATGACTTTTACTTCTTTGGTCTTGGCATCATAGATGGTCATGAAACCGCCGCCGCCGATTCCGGAGAAATAGGGTTCCACAACACCCAGCGTATAGCTGACTGCCGCAGCAGCGTCAAATGCGTTTCCGCCGGCCTTCAGGACATCCAGGCCTGCCTTGGATGCATACCAGGAGCAGGATGCCACGGCGCCCTTGGTGCCTTCCGCGTCGCGCTCGCCTTTTTTCTTCTCCAGATTCTCATCGTAGGGAAGCCAGACTTCTTCGCCGTGGAACATTTCCGGTTCTTTTTCCTCCACTGCCGCAGCCGTGGTCTCAGCTGCCGCTGTGGTCTCGGCCGCTGCGGTCGTTTCAGCCGCTGCCGCTGTGGTCTCCGGAGCGGGAGCCGCAGTCGTAGCCGCAGGCTGGGAGCCTCCGCACGCTGCCAGGGAACCGGCTGTCAGTACCAGAGCCAATCCCAGTGCCAGTTTTCTTCTCATAAGAAATCCTCCTTTTTAAAGATGTGATACAGTCATTCTAAGTATAGAGAGCGGAGGCCTGGTATTTCTATTTTTTCCCATTTTTCCCATTATTCTCCCGGAGGCGCTTCGCGCCCTTGCCTCCCTTCCCGGCAACCGTCAGACTCGGAACATAGAAAAAACGCGGAAAGCAGCAAGCTGTTTCCGCGTTTTTCTGTGTTCCGGGTTGCTGGTCTTATTTCAGGTAATATCCCACTTTATTCGCCAGCATCTCGTCGTAGGTCGGGATGCCTTCCACCACGATCTGCTTCTCTGAGTTGTTGTTGAAGGCGTTGATGTAAGCCTGGATGCCTGCCAGATGTCTGCCCACGCGGAGCTCCATCGGGAAGGATCCGGAGCTGTAATCGACGTACAGGAGTCCCAGATCATAGTTGATCACGTAGCAGGGATCGATACCGGTCTGTGCCAGCGCTTCATCCGTGCGGCCGCGGAGACGTCCCTGGGAGGGGTTGCCGGTCTCCATCAGCAGCGCGTAGGTGTTGGTGAAATCACCCAGCTCTCTGTGGGTCAGGCCGTGCAGGGTCACCGGAGAGGGCTCGAGGCTCATGGAGATGCCTTCCAGCTGCAGGTCCAGGACGCCCTCGGAAGCAATGGTCATGGCCCGCTCATGAGCAACGGTCGCGTTGTTCACGGCGTACTCGGGGCTGGATTCATGGAGGTCGATCTCCATGTCGATGCCCTCGGTGTTGATCATGTTGGTGACAGCGTAAGCCACGCGCTCGGAGAGCGTTCCGTCCTCAACACCCGGATAGCAGCGGTTCAGGTTTCTCGTCTCGGAACCGGACAGGGTCTGTCCGGAGCTCCGGTGGGTATAGATATCCGGATCCGGCCACTGGTCGATGGGGTTGGAAGCACGGGAACCGAAATGGAAGGTCCTCAGCTCTCCGGAAGGAGTCGTATAGTGCAGATACTGAGGCGAACCGTCCAGCGGATCGTTGTGGGTCAGTCCGGAGTGGCCGATGCTGGGGATCACATAGATGGTTCCCACCTTCACATTGGCGTTCTCCTCCAGGACGATGCCTGCCATGTGGCCCGCAGGCTCATTGGCGTGGGTGGAGCCCAGTACCAGCAGGGAGCCGCCCTCTTCCGCGCCCTTCAGGACGTAGATCTCTGTATCGCCTGCGGTCCCTTTCAGGTTCGGATTGTAGTCCGAGAGCATGCGCACTTCGGTCACGTGCTCTCCGGTAACGATGTCTTCGACAAAATGACGCTTCTTATAGAAACTGCTTCCCGCGATCCCTCCGATCACAGCGGCGCAGGCCAGGATCACGATCGCGCTGATATATGATTTTTTCATGCCTGCCCCCCCTTATTTGATCATCAGGATCCGGAGCAGCAGCGGCACCAGCACCATAGCGGCATTGATCTGGTCCACGATCCGTTCTTCCTTGAAGATCATGTTGTACAGCGTACTGACAAACACCAGTGCGGCGATCAGGAGGTAAACAATCGTAATAATAGTCATATCGTTATTCTCCTCCTTTCCCTCAGAACAGTCCGGCGATCATCTTCGACTTTGCCAGGAAGAAGCAGGCCCAGACCAGAAGAATGACGATGGGGACAATGCATTTTCTCAGGATCTTCGTGTAGTCCTTCACACCTACCACCTGGGCCGCGAACAGACCTGCCAGCGCCGTCGGAGGCATCATGTCGCCGACAGAAGCGATGAGGGAGATGGCAGCCAGGACGAAGGTGGAGTTTCCGCCCAGCAGGGAGATATAGATGTATGCGAAGGGCACACCCAGCACGGAGCAGGCGCCGTAGGAGGACACCGCACCAAAGAGCGGAATGCTGATCGCGCAGGCAAGCAGCCAGAAGGACGGAGGCAGACGCAGGCAGCTGGTGACGATAAAGCCGCGGACACCGGTAGCCGTCATGACTTCGATGAACATGCCGACGCCCATCAGGATGCCCATGACCGGGGCTGCAGTGCGGATCGCCGCCGGGATGGTCTCAAGGATGTTGATCTTTCTGCCGGTAAAGAAGCCGGAGAAAGCACTGAGCAGGAACATGAGCGGCATGCCGATGTCCTCTCCCAGCTTCAGGACCTTGAACACGATCATCAGGATCAGCAGCACCAGGAGCGGCAGATAGATTTTCACGCCGTACTGCTTTCTTGTTTCGTCCTGCTTCACCAGAGCCGGCTTCAGGGCCTCGTAGTCCAGTCCCTTCGCCTGCTTGTACCCGAGCAGAAGGACAAACAGGACAGCCAGCGGGAAGGTGATGAGAGCCAGCGGACCGGTGAATCCCACGTAGGGGACGTCAGCGCCGGCGCAGATGATCAGGGCCGCCGCGTTGACAGGCGGCGCGATCATGCCGAGCAGCGCGCCCATGGCGATGATGGAGCCGGAGGTCACGGGATCAATGCCCATGAGAGCCAGAACCGGAGCCATGATGGAACCTGCGGAAAGGACCGCTGCGGTGGAGGATCCCGTGATCATGCCGGGGAACATGATGATCAGCATGATGAGGATCAGAAGAACCGCGGGAACCTTGTGGAATTTCTCAATGACGAGGCTGGACAGCGCGTCCAGCGCGCCGGAATCTTCGATGACCTTCATGAATACCATCGCAGTGCCGATGGTCAGGATCGTGTCCACATAACCGAACTCGCCTTCCACCATCATCCGGATCGTCTCTGTCCCGAGTCCTCCCTCGATAGCGCCGCAGAGCGCCGAGAGAAGCATGGACACGCCGACCGGAAGCTTGAACGCGAAGCATCCGACCATGAAGACCGCCAGCATGATCAGAAATGTGATTGCATAGCCAGTCATAGCTTTACTCCTTTAGTCTTATTACTTGCCGAACAGAGTCTTCAGGGTCGTCATGCAGTCCGCGATCTGCTTCACATATTCCATGGCTGCGCCGTTCTTGGAGGCAATGCCCTTCATGAGGCCGTCGCTGTCGCCTTCTTCGACTACAATCACGATGTCCGCTGCTTCAAAAGAGGGGACGATGAAGGAATCGGACAGGGTACCGCGGCGTGCGGATCCGCCGGTGTGCAGCGCGACGATCTTTGTCCCCTGGCCCTTTGCCTTCTCAAACAGAGCCTTGGCCCTTGCCAGCTCCTGATCAGCGTCGATGCCTGCAGCACCGAGGCCCTTGGAGGAGCCGCCGACTGCGAGGATCAGGGTCTTACAGTCCGCCGGAAGCGTATCCGCGCTCACTGCGGAATCCTTGGTCACATCGATGCCTGCCTTGCTGCAGATCGTGTTCACGATATCCACGTCCGCGCTCTGGCCGATGCTGGTGAGGACTGCCGGAGTCTCGCATACACCGGCCTCAATGGCCTTCACATCGCCTGCCGGTGCAGCAGCTTCCTGCGCTGCCGGAGCTTCTGTCGCCGCAGCAGCTGCAGCAGTCGTTGCAGCGGGAGCTGCGCTCTGGCCGGAACCGCCGCAGGCGGTCATTGCTGCCATAGCAGCGGAAACAGCTAACACAAGGATCATGTTGGTCTTTTTCATTTCTGATTCCTCCCTGAGTATCATTTTTAAGTTGTATTCAGCATAGCGGATTTGAAGGCAGGGGTCTATTTTATCCCATTTTTCTCAAAGCGCGGGAAAAAGACGAGTAATAATTTTTCCTGCCCTGTACTTAAAAGCCAGGGGGCGCACCAGGCGCCCCTCGCTTACAATTACATTTTCAGATCCATCAGTACCCGACCGCCTTGCCGTCGCGACGCATATCAGACACGCCGGTCAAGGTACCATCCGCGCCGTACTGCGCACCGGTGGCGCCGCCGAGCCAGTGATCGTATCCCTCACCATCGGTCTCATCTCTTGCTTCCATCTCGTACCCCATCTCTGTCATCTTATCGATGGTCTCCTGGGAATAACGCGGCTCGTAATATACCTTGCCGGTGGCCAGGGCATGGACTCTCGGCGCCTTGATGGCTTCCTCAATACCCATGTTGTAATCGATGACGTTGGATATGATCTGGGTCACGCAGGTGATGATTCTGACGGATCCGGGGGTTCCCGTGGTCATAAAGGGTTTCCCGTCGGCATCAAGCACAAAGCTGGGGCTCATGGAAGACAGCGGGATCTTTCCGCCTGCGATAGCGTTCGGAGACTCCGGATCTGCGGAAAAATCATCCATCTCATCGTTCATCAGGAACCCGTAGCCGCCGACTGCCACATGAGAGCCGAAATCCCAGTTGATGGTCTGAGTCACACAGACCATGTTGCCGTCCTTGTCCGCCACTGCAAAGTTCGTGGTATCCTCGTGCTCATACTGCCAGGGGCTGATCTGCTCATACTCAGAGACCCCTCCCACCTTGATCTGATCCGCAAGAAGTTTGGCTCGCTCTTTGCTCAGGATACCGGACTGCGGAACATCAACAAATGCAGGATCTCCCATAAAATCTTCTCTGTCGTGGAAAATGCGGCGGAAAACTTCTGTCATAAGCTGCATGCGCTCGGGAGAATCGAATTCATAGGACGACATGTCAAAGTTCTCCATAATGTTCAGCGCTTCGATGACATGGGTGCCGCCGGAAGAAGGAAGCGGGGAGGAGACGATAGTGTAGCCTCTGTAGGTTCCGGTCACCGGCTCCAGAACCTGGACCTCATAATTCTTCAGATCCTCCAGGGTCAGAAGTCCGCCGTATTTCTGAACAGTCTCCACCATCTTATCCGCGACGGGCCCTTCATAAATGGCCTTCGAGCCGTCCTTCTGGATCATCTTCAGGGTCTTTGCAAGATCCTTGTTTTCAAAATGCTCTCCCTGCTCATAGTTCAGATCCATATCGTTAAGATAAATATCGCCGAACTCCGGGTATTTCACCATATCCCCGTAGCACTCTTTCATAATGTTGGCAAGCTGCGGTCCTACAATAAAGCCTTCGTCAGCCAGCTTTACCGCAGGCTCAATGATCTCTTCCCATGTGACCTTGCCGGAGCCGTAGTGCTCAAAGGCGTATTCCATACCCTTAACGGTACCGGGCACACCGATGGCCTTTCCGCCGTATGCCTTCTGGTTGCCGATGACCTTCCCTTCTGCGTCCTTCTGCCACATATCCGGCGTCGCTGCAGCGGGGGCTTTCTCACGGTAATTGATGAAGTGGTTCTCACCGTCAGCGGTATGGATATTCATGAATCCACCGCCACCAATACCGGAGGAGTTCGGTTCCACAACGCCGAGCGCGAAGCACACAGCAATAGCGGCATCCACCGCGTTTCCACCCTTCTTGATGATCTCGACACCAGCCTGGGAAGCCTCCACTTTGTTGGCAGCCACAACGCCGTTCTCACCGGTCGCTTCGCGGTTGTCCCGGTCGATCTGCCCGTTCTCGTCCCAGAGATACCAGCCGTTTCCGTCCGTGACCACGCCTTCTCTTTCACCGGCTGCCGTCGCTGCTGCCGCCGCAGTGGTCTCCTCCGCCGCTGCTGCCGCGGTCTCCGCTGCTGCTGTGGACTCCGCTGCCGCTGCCGTGGTCGCCGCAGGGGCAGCCGTGGTCGCCGCAGGCTGGGAGCCTCCGCACGCCGCGATGCTTCCTGCAGTCAGTACCATTGCCATTCCGAGTGCCAGTTTTCTTTTCATCTTCGGTCCTCCTTTTGTGTTTGTTTCCTGTGGAAATATTAACTAATCGGAGGAATCCGAATCTATTTTTTCCGTTTTATTCTCTGTTTCTCTCTTTATTCTCTGTTTTTCTTTTTATTCTCCGGTTTTTATCCGCTGCAGCAAAAAGGGAAGGCCTGCGCCTCCCCTTCACACGGAACGATCGTCTTATTCTTCCCGGACGGTCTCCGGAATCAGGATCATCATGCTGGTCCCGACATTTTCCCTGCTCTCCGCACGAACCGCCCCTCCAGAGCGCTCTGCCACCTCCTTCACGAAAGCAAGTCCCAGGCCGCTGGATCCCCTCCCAGAGACTCCTCTGCTCCAGATCTGGTCCCGCATCCCGCGGTCGATGCCTCTCCCATTATCCTGAACGATGATGCGGATAACTCCTTCCTCTTCCAAAGACCGCTCCGCCCGGACTATAATCTTCAGCGGCCGTCCCGGCACCGCGGCATTCGCCGCGTTCTGCACGAGATTCACGACAGCCCGGGTCAGAAGGACACTGTTGACCTTAAGGAACGCCTCCGGCTGCACCGCTTCATAGATGATCCGGTCCGCGTAATCCTCGATCGAAAGCTGTGAAGCGATTCTGGAAAACAGCTTCTCTGTGCTCACCATCGTGCTTCTGTCGCTGTAAAGAAGCTCCGAGATCATGTCGCTCATCTGATCCACCGCTCCTTCTATCCGTGTGAAAGCCGGCAGTTCCTCCGTCCGGTCTTCTGCCTCGGCCTTCATCCTCAGCATTCCGCCGGTGGTCTGCACCACCATAAGGGGCGATTTCAGATCGTGCACCAGATGCTGGGTCTCCCGCCACGTGCGCTTCTGCATCTCATGCAGTTCTGCTTCCAGGCGCATGTTCTCGTTCTGCTCCCTGAGAATATTGACTTCACGAAGTGCGTTTTCATCCCGTATCATCAGGAAGAGAAGGACCGCGACCGAGAGAAATGCAGCAAAACCTGCAGCGCCGAACTGGTCCAGCGCCGCTTCGTTTCCCATCAGCATCGCCGCTCGTTTGATATCCTCCGAAAGATCTCCTCTTCCGATGGGCAGATTCTTAAACGCCGGCATGATATCCGGAAACTGGCATCCCAGAGTCACCATCGCGCAGAGGATCCCTTTCTTCACCGCCGATACATAGCGGTAATCCATCCGTTCGATCTGGATCAGGATGACCGCCACCATGACGGCAGGAATACCGAAGTCATAGTGCACGCCCTGAAAGCGGTCGATCGCCAGATAAGTAAGACTGATGATTCCAAAAAACAGAAGTGCGTTCAGAAGCCAGACGTTTTTCTCCTCTCGCCGGAATTCTGCCGCTTCCGCCGCATAATACGTCCCAAGATAATGCGGAAGAGCCCGGATGCCGTTCAGAAACACCAGTTCCACTGCCGCGGCGATGAGCTGCAAAGAGTCCCAGTTCTGAAGCGCCCGTACCACATGCTCTTCGATCCGAAGGGAGGAGACCGGCAGTAAGACCGGCATCAGGAAACCCAAAAAGATAAGCCCGATCCCCGCCGCCATCTTTTTTTTCTGCGTCACCTCGATTTGGATCATTTTGTTATCCTGTCTTATATCTGTATGCATATCTGCAGTTCACCTGAAAAGAGAGGGTACAGCCAGCATGAGCTCCGGAACCGTCTCCACCCGGACAAAGGGAATATCGTCCGCTTTGCATATTCCGCTGATGAATCCGTCGTAATCGCCGTCCGCAACGATCACGCCGAAATCAGCCTGCTCAAATACAGGTTTTATAAAGCTGTCCGAAAGAGCACCTCTCCTCGGCTCTCCCCCGGTGTGCATGGCGATAACGGGAATGCCTGCTTTCTTTGCTGCTTCTGTCAGTTTCAGAATCCTCTGAAGCTCTTCATCTTTCTTCAGTCCTGCTTCCCCCAGTCCTTTCGCCGATCCTCCCGCGACGATCACCAGAGTCCGCACCGATGAAAGGTCCTCCGCCGCTGCCAGGGCGTCCACACGATAGTTCAGCTTCTCCCGCCTCAGGATAGATCCGACCATCTGATAATCCAGACTCTGTCCGCCGCTTGTCACAAGGACCGGCTGTTCCGCCCGGAAGGAAAGTGTTCCTGTCATTCCTCCGAGAAGCGTCCCTCCGCTGTCCTCACCTGCTTTATTCCTCCCTGCTGTTTTAGCAGCACCGGATGCATCGTCTTCTCTTCTGCTTTGGACATTGTTTTCCTCAGATACGTCTGGATCAGGATATCCAATGGCACATCCGCCGGTAAAAACACCGTGGGAATAGAAATCCGACTCAACACTGCCCTCCAGCAAGCCGTCTTCCCGGAAACGGATCCCCGTCGTGATCGCTTCCCACTCGCTCAGTTTCTGATAGCCTGTCTTTTCCAGAGCCGCCACGGTCTTTTCATCCAAGGACTGGTTATAGTTCATTTCCTCCGTCATGGCATAGATCCTCGGACCGTTGATGGCATCATCCATGTTCATGTCATAATCCACCAGGCAGCGTATCTCCTGGGCTATAGCGGGCATGATCGCAGTCCCCCCGGAAGCGCTAAGCACCGCAAACGGTTTTCCTTCCGGATCCAGTACGACCGTCGGGCACATGGAAGAAAGCGGCTGTTTTTCCGGCGCAAGGGAGTTGGCATGACCGCTTTCCGTTACAAAGTCCCCCAGCTGGTCGTTCATAAAGAATCCGCAGCCTTCCACATAGACTTTGCTTCCGAACTCCTTGTTCAGGGAATGGGTCAGCGCCGCCATGTTTCCCTCTTTATCTGCAATACAGAGCGCCGTGGTCTCCGCGTGACCATCTGAAATATCCCCGCCGGGATCGCCGTTTGAGAAATCCTGCACTCTGGAAAGATCCACCATACCTGCCCTCGCCGAGGCGTAGTCCTTACTGAGGATCCCTTTCTCCGGGAACTCCGTGAACCGGGAATTCCCCGCCGTATACGGCACGGTCTGCCCAGACAAGCTTCTGCACCTCCGCCAGCTGGTGCCAGTAGTCCTCTGATCCGAAACTGAGGACCGGAAGCTGTTCCAGAATATTCAGGGTCTCGATCAGGAAAGGTCCCCCGGAACAGGCAAACCCGGAGGTAAGTATCCGATACCCCCGGTATGTTCCTTCAGCAGCCTCACTTTCAGTACAGCGATAGGAAGCCAGATCCTCCAGAGTCATGACGCCTCCCGTATCCTGGACGGCTCTGACTATGGCTTTACCTGTTTCGCCCCGGTAGAATCCCTCCGGTCCATGATCGCGGATCCGTTCCAGTACCCTGGCTGCAGGCTCATTCCGCATCACAGTGCCGATCGACGGCACCATGCCGTCCTCTCCCAGGAAGATCTCCCTGCATTCCGCGCTTTTTAAAAACGCCTCATAATTATGCTCGATCCTGACCTTTGTCGCGGCCGACATCAAAAAGCCGTTCCGGGCGATCTGGATCGCCGGAGTGATCACTTCCGGAAGGGACATGGTGCCATATTTTTCCAGTGCCTGACATAAGCCGGCGACCTCTCCGGGGACCCCGGAGGAAAGCCCGCCATACAGGTTGTGTCCGCCCACTACCGCACCGTTATGATCTTTCACCCAGAGTTCACTGCTCTGCAGCGCGGGTACCGTCTCCCGGAAACTGATGCAGTAAGCCTTCTTCTCTTTCGCGTTATAGTATGTGAGGAATCCGCCTCCCGCGAGTCCGCATCCACCGGGATCCACCACCGTGTGAACGAATGCCGCAGCGACGGCCGCATCCACCACATTACCGCCGTCCTTCAGGATCGCAGCACCGACTTCCGCTCCCTCGTAGCTCACGGAAGCGGCCATATAGTCCCGCGCTTCTGCCAGACGTTCAAAATCCACACTGTTTCCATCGTCATCCCATCCAAGATACCTGTCCCGGACAGGAATATACGGTTCTTCTGTTTTCTTCCCGTTCCCTTCTGCTGCTGGCGCTCCCTTCTCCGGATCTGCCAGGCCGCAGCCGGTAAGAACGAGAGAAAGAAGTAAAGCCAGCAGTCTTCTCCTCTTATTTCCCGGGCTCCTTCTCCTGCTTCGGCAGCGCCCGGTACATCTGCCGGGGTCTTCCAACCTTGCCATATGTACTCACCATTTCCACTTTGTTCTCGTTGACCAGGTGCTGCAGGTATCTCGCGACTGTCTGGTACGCGAGTCCTGTCCCGTTTGCGATCTCGTTGACTGTACAATACTCCCCGGTCGTCTCAAAATACTGCTCTATGATCCCCAGGGTCCCGCCGGATATCCCCTTGACGGAAGTCTGCCGGAGCTCCTTCTCCAGCCTTGACATGCGGATATGCATCCGGATCCGGCTCACGATATCCGGGGCCTTCACCGGCTTCAGAGCGAAATCCGATGCTCCGGCATCCAGGAACTCGTCCGCAACCTCCTGGCTCTCCTCTATAGTCAGGACAATGATCGGTACTTCCTGGGAAAGTCTTCTGATCCTGAGCACGCCTTCGATCCCGCTTACACCGGGCATATGGTAGTCCATCAGAACAATGTCCGGACGGATCTCGCGGAAGCTCTGCACGCCCGCTTGGACATTGCCCGCGGAAAACGCCTTCCATCCCTGAAAGCGGAACAGTTCTTCCAGGGATTCGCAGATATCTTTCTCGTCATCTACTATAAGAATTGTAATCGGTTCTGAAGTTCTGCTCATTCATTCCTCCGAATTATGCCAGGCCATACTGTTTTATTACATAAGAATAGCGAATCTCCAACGCCTCTGTCTATTTTTTCCTTTATTTCTCCGCCTCCCGGAAAGGTTTTTTCTCATATTTCTCATGTCTGCCGGCATCGCTTTTCCCCAAGACCGGGTATATTATAAAAAAGGCAGCCTGCAAACAACTATTTTCCAAGGAGCTCCTCATGCCGCTTCTGTTTCTGCTGATCATCCTCTGGTTTTCGTATCTCCTTCTGGAGTCGTACCTGAACCGGAAATACCTTGCCTCCTTCCGCGCCGTGATCCACGTGAACGGCATCCGCGGGAAGACTTCCACCTGCCGCGCCATCGACGCGGCGCTCCGGACCCGGTACCGGGTCTTCACCAAGACCACCGGCACCGACGCGGCGATGATCGACGTCTCCGGCACAGAGCATCCGGTGCGGCGCCTGGGGCCTGCCAACATCCACGAGCAGCTCCGCATTATCCGCAGAGCGCACAAAGAGGGAGCCGAGATCCTGATCCTCGAGTGCATGGCGGTGAATCCCGCGCTGCAGAAGACAGCCCAGGAGCAGATCGTCCGGGGCAGCATCTGCGTCATCACGAACGTGCGTTACGATCACGTCTTTGAGATGGGGGACACAAAGGAAGAGATCGCCTCCGCCCTCTCGGCCGTGATCCCGGAGCACGGCGTCCTTGTCACGGCGGATCCGCTGGGGGAAACGTATTTCGGAGACGCCTGCCGACGGAAGGGCACGGAGCTGGTACTCTGCGTGCCGGAGGAAAGCGAAGCCGGAACCGCCGCAGAAAATGAACTCATCGCCCGGGCGGTGAGCCGCCGTCTCGGCGTCACGGAGGAAGAATTTGTCCGAAGCAGATCCCGCGTGCAGGAGGATTTCGGCGTCCGCCGCATATATGACGTGACCACTTCGGAAGGGATCCCATGCCGTTTCCTGAATCTCTTTTCCGCCAACGACCCGGAGTCGACGTACACCAATCTTGAGGATGCCCTGGGCAGACTGAAAGAACTGCCTGACGGCACACCTGATAACGGCACCCCTGATAAAGATCAGCCCAGCACACCTCTGGTCTTTCTGTACAACCACCGGGCGGACCGACCGGACCGTGCGCTCCTCTTCGCCCGTCATTTTATCCCGCGGTACCCGGGGGTCCCGGTGTATCTCTCCGGGGAGGGTGCCGCTCTTGCAGGGCGGATGTTCCGGAAAGCAGGCGCGGGGGATGTCCGCGTTCTCGGAAAACAGGATGTGACAGATCTAAACATCCCCGGACTGCTTCCGGGGGCCATGATCGCGGGGATCGGCAACATCAAAGGTCCTGCTTTTGACCTGATACTGAAACTCGAAAAGACGAAAGGGAACAGAGAAGATGAATGACACTCTCCTGATCGGCATTCTGCTGGCGCTCCTCTGGACGGAATTCACGGATCTGTCGCCGGGCGGGATCATCGTCCCCGCTTATTTCGCGCTCTACTACAACAGTCCGGAGCGGATGGCAGGGACAGTCGTGCTGGCCCTCCTCTCTCTTCTGATCGTCCGCCTGCTCTCGCGGGTGATGATCCTTTACGGGCGCCGGCGCTACACGATGTTTCTGCTCACCGGCGCAGCACTGAAGCTCGCCGCCGCCTGGCTCGGCTTCGGCACCGCGCTGTCCATCGGAATTCTGATCCCGGGCATTCTGGGGCGCGACATGGAGCGGCAGCACATCTTCCCGACGCTCCTCTCTCTCGGTATCGTGACCATGCTGACCCGGCTGGCGGTGATCGCTATTCATATGTTCTGAACAGGAAAGGAGAGGTACATGCGGATTTTGAATGATCAGATCCCGCAGAAAGACGCCGGGCGGCAGTTCGGCGCCGCGCCCGCGCTGCTGCTGTGCTTCTTTTTATATCTTGCCGCCTCCTGCTTCATCCTGGACGCCACCCGTTTCCGCGCGGAGAAGCCGCACGCGGAGATGATGCGGCTCGCCTCAGAGCAGACAGCCCGCTGCTTTGCGGTCCTGAAGGAAGAACGGCTGCGCCGCGGATATGAGATCATCCCGACGGACGACCCGAATCTCACCGGCATGGTAGGGTATGATTTCACGGAGATCACCACCTCCCACGGCAGCCTGGAAGCAAAGCGCTCCACCACGAACCCCAATACGGCGGCCATGATCACCGATCTTCTGGTGCAGTGCGGCGTAAAGGAAGGGGACCTGGTGGCAGTAAATCTTTCCAGTTCATTCCCCTGCCTCAATGTGGCGACTCTCTGCGCGCTGGATGCCCTCGGAGCAGAGGGCGTGATCATCAATTCCGTCGGCGCCTCCACTTACGGGGCAAATCTTCCCGGCTTTGTGTACCTGGATATGGAGCAGACGCTTTTGTCCGAGGGACTCATCCGGAACCACAGCTTCGCTTTCTCCATGGGCGGCGACTACGATATCGGCTACGGTATGCCGGACCAGGATCTCGTAAAAACGATCGAAGACCGCATATGCGGGTACGGTCTCCAGTTCCTTCACTACAGGGATATCGACGAAAACCTGGCTGCCCGGCTGGAGCTTTATCTCGGCAGGGCCGGAAACAAAGACGGCCGGAACAGTCCGGTCAGTGCTTCGGATTTCCGCTGCCTCGTGAACGCCGGCGGCAACATCCTGGCTTTCGGAGGCGGGGAAGGGCTCATCAGTGCGAAAAGCGGAATACTCCGTCCCGGCCGGAAGCCGGAAGAAGGAAAGGGTCTGATCCCGTGGTTCCTGAACCAGGGCGTTCCGGTGATCCATCTCCTGAATATGAACTCTCTCCTGCCTGAGAACGGTCTACCCTTTGATCCGGTCCCTCTGCCCGCTCCCGGGACCGGAGACGTCTACTTTGAAATGCGCTACCGGAAAGAGCTCGTGCTTCTGCTCTCCGCAGGCGCGCTCCTGATTCTCGCTGTGACCGCCCTCCGGTTTCCCCGGCGTCATCCGTTCCAGAAAGGACTCTTATGAAATATTTACCGGCGTTTTTAATGTTTGTATTTCTGACCGCTTGCGGAAGCGCTCCTTCCGCTGCCGCGTTTCCAGTGGACATGGATCTGACCAACGTCAGCGCAAACATTGTCTATTCCACTGTCTATAATCTCAAGGAGGACCCGGCTTCCGGTTCCGGAAAGACCATGGCCCTGACAGGGCAGTTCACTTCTTATGAAGCCCCTTCTGTTGTCACCGGGAGACCCATGCGCTTCTGCTCCCTCCTCATCGAGGATTCCACGAAGTGCTGCAGTCAGAGTGTGGAATTTATCTGGAACGGGGAGCACAGTTTCCCCGGGGACTACCCTGCCTCCGGCGCCGAAGTCACCGTCACGGGGACCTGCACCGTCAGCTCCGACCACGGCTATGACACTCTCCTGATCCTTGCGGACGATGTAAGCACACGATAACATTTCTGCTGCTGTTCCACCTGTTTCTCAGCACAAAAAGACCAGTGAAAAACGTCTGATCCGTTTTCACTGGTCTTTTTTATTCCTTTTTTCCTTATTGAAACAATTGCCGGATACTATACCTGCCTCCACCGGTACAGCGTCCTGGGCCGCCCCATGTCGCCGTAGGAAAGGTCCTGCTCTATCTTCTTTTCCTTCAGCAGAAACTGAAGATACCGGTACAGCGTCTTTTTCTTGATCTCCGTGACCGCCTCCAGCTCGTCGATATCCTTATACTCTCCAAGCCCCCGCATGGACTCTTCGATCTTCGAGAGTGTCCCCCGGCTGATCCCCTTGTCATAGCCCTGATAAAAACGGGTCCGCTCGGAAAACTGCAGATGGACACGGATGCGGGAGATCAGATCGATGGCCTTGATAGGCTTCAGGGCGTAGTCATCAGCCCCCGCCTCCATAAATTTTTTCAGTACTTCATCCGACTCTTCGATGGTAAGCACGATGACAGGGGTCTGCGGAAGCTCTTTTCTCAGCTCTCTGACCGTGCTGACCCCGTCCATCCCCGGCATATGGTAGTCCACCAGTATCAGGTCCGGATTCTGTTTTTTCAGGATCTCTCTTGCCGCATCATACCCATCCGCCAGAAGAGGCGTCCACCCTTGAAATTTGCAGATCTGCTCCAGCGTGTAAAGAATATCCTTATTGTCGTCGATTGAAAGTATCTTCTTCTCCTGCCCAGCCATACTGTTCTCCTTATGCGGTGTCCAGCGGAAGGGTGATCCGTGCTTCTGTATATTCCCCTTCCTTGCTGTCGATCCTTATCTTCCCTTTGTGGTTCTCTATCACCTGCTTTGTGAACGCAAGCCCCAGCCCGGTAGACTGTTTTCCTGAATAGCCGATATCAAATATCTTATCGATCACATCAGGGGAAATTCCCCTTCCGTTGTCCTTTACAGTAATGTTAACTGTCGCAGGCTCGGGGCTCTCCACGCTGATATCGATCTTTCCAGTCTCCCTGTCAACGACCTCAAACGCGTTGTTCACAAGGTTGATGACGGCTCTTGCCAGCCGGATCTTGTTTCCGCGGATCACCGCCTCCGGTACTTCGTTCCTGTATCTGATCATTTTCGCCGGGATCCGGATCGACACTTGCGCCAGTACAGTGTTCATCAGTTCTTCGGTGGTGATGGGCGCTCTCGTGTTTTCATACAGTATCTCGGAGATCATGACGCTCATGCTTTCCAGCGCCACCGTGATCTTCCCGAAGTATTCCCGGATCAGCGGGTTCTCCTCCATCATCCCTGCCAGACTGATGAGGCCCTGGGCAGTGGTCAGAGGGCTCTTCAGATCATGCACCAGATTCTGGGCTTCGCTGGCGTTTCTCATCTTCAGCGCCTCGATCTGTGTCTGATAAAGATGCTGCTCCGTCAGCCGCCGCTGTTCATTGGAGATCTTGAGCTTATGTTCTTTATACAGAAGCGCTGTCTGAATACCGGAAGCGAACCCGAAGGCGATGATCATGCTGACAGCAAAAAGCGTCAGCGTATCTTCTTCCTGCATATAAGCCGCAACCGTCTTGATATCCGTGGAAACGTCGCCGCGGCCAAATCCGTACTCTGTAAGATACGGTATCACGTCCAGCCACTGCACCGCCATCAGCAGCGAAAACACCAGCACGATCTTGTTCCACATATTGACCTCAAAAAGGTTCATATAGGACAGGAGCAGGACAAAGCATACCGTCAGGAAGGCCGGAAAGCCAAAGTCATAGCGGACCCTGTCCAGAAAATAGATCATCTGGTACATCAGGAGGATCAGACCGAAGGTCAGGATAACGTTAAAGACAAAGGTGCGTTTCCCGCCGCGGAAAAAGTGCACCGACTCATTCATGAGAAAGGCGCCCAGGTAGTGGGGGATCATTCTTGCGACGTTCATGAGCACCAGCTTCAACGCGGCTGTCACGAGCCCGACACAATGCTCTTTCGGCATGGCGGAAGTCAGATCCATATAGATGTGGAAACTGCCCGCCGGGAGGACACGCGGTCCCAGAAGGCCGATCAGATACAGCACCAGGCCCTGGATCAGGAGTATTCGATTGTAGCGGATCTCAAGCCCGCCCAGTTTCCAGACACCTGTCTGCTCCATAAATGATCTCCCCGCCTGCTGCTGCATTTCCCAACGAATCAGAAATATTATAAAGGAATTTGATCAGCCAGGCAACTTTCCACAAAAGAGTCAGGTGACAGTTCCCGATCAGGCAGGAGGCGGTTCTTTGTCTTCTTCCATCCGCGCACGAAAAAGCCCCGCAGATGATCTCCATCTACGGGGTTTTTTACTAATGCCGGCGGCCGGGCTCGAACCGGCACGGTCATCACTGACCACGGGATTTTAAGTCCCGGGCGTCTGCCAATTCCGCCACGCCGGCATGGATCCGCCTTGCAGACTCCGAAAAGAACTATACCACAGGCGGGTTTTTTCGTCAATGGCGGCCGGTGCGCAAAGCGCTTCCGGCCGCCGTCAGTTTTTTATTTTTTCACAGTGGCGAATTCCAGGATCTCCGCATTGAAATACTCATCAAACAGCTGGTCGAATATCTTTTTCGCTTCTTCCTGGTCAAAATTGCTGTAATCTCCGCCATCGTCGGAGAAATAGTGATAGGAAGCCTTTCCATCGGAATCGAAGGTCTCTTTCACTTCTTCCATGATCACCAGCTTATCGTCCGTGACCGTGAATTTTCCGACATAGTGATGGCCTGCTGCATAAAGCTTTCCGTCCTTGATCATCAGAGGGTTCGCCGTTCCGCCGGTCATAACACACCCAAGATACACCGGAGCTCCGTCCTTGTACATGAAGATCTCCGCGTCGGTGGCAGCATCCTTGCCATCACCCCCGTTGTAGGTGGACTCGGAGACCAGAAGGACGTCCGTATCGTCCAGCTTTGCGTTGGCATATCCCTGTCCGTTCGCGAGCTTCTTATCGACGATCTGAGTGAAGGTATCACAGCCCTCGGTATTCGTAACCTGCACATGGTCCTTCGCAAGTCCGGAGCTTCTGACGCTCTCTGCCGGCTGCTTTGTAAACTCAAGCCAGTTTCCGTCAAGATTCAGATACAGCTTTTCGCCTTCGATGCTGTACTCCCAGGAAGTGTCGGCTGATGCGGCATCCGTGAGCTCCGTGCTGCCCCAGAGAATGTCAATATCGTCCTGCATGGAAAGCATTCCTGTGTGGTCCTTGTACAGGATGACAGAGTGCTCGTAAGGCGTCTCCGTTCCTTCGATCTCCTCTGTCCCGTTCATGGTGTAGACTCCGGGAACATAGCTGTCCATGGTCTGCGGCTCAAAGTTCTCATACTCGACGGAATCAATGACCTCTGCCAGCAGATCGCTCATGCGCATATCGGTGCCCTCGTCTCCGGTCGGGCAGGAAGAGACCTCAAAGCACAGCACACCGCCGTTGTATTCACCGGCGATCGCAGTCCTCGCGGTACCGTCTTCCGACTTGTCAGCGTTCATCACACGCCAGTAAGCCCAGTTCTCCGGTGCTCCGGGGAAGAACCCTTCGCTTCTGTCGATCTTCTCCTGATCTCCCCAGGATTCCGTGATCTCATAAAGAAGCTCCTGCGGCTGCTTTCCTTCCGTAAAGCTGATCTTGACAAGATTTTCGCCTTTTGCTTCTCCGGTATACACAAAGGACGCGCCGTCCTTTTCTTCCTTCAGCTCCATCTCGGAAGGATCATATTTGACCTGCCAGCCCTTGCTGTCCTTATAGGTCTTCATTTCCGGAGCAGTCACTTCCGCAGCTGTTTCTGTTTCCTTTACCTCCGCTGCAGTCGTCTCCGCTGCCGCGGTCGTCGCTGCGGCAGTCGTCTCTGTCTTTCCAGTCCCCTGATTGCCGCATCCGGCAGCCAGGACAAGAACGCCTGCAGCTACGATCAGCATTGCTTTCTTTTTCATTTTTATACCTCTCTTCTGTATATCGTCAGTAAAATGTATTTCATTTTATTATATCGTTAAAACCATAGCAGAAAAACTGTCACACAAACAGCACAGATCAGCAGCCGCGCTGTTGTTCACGACTTTTCCGTCGAAAAAGAAAAAGCATCCTGCTG